>Ga0208783_10000226_pt1 | contig 35221 bp, 33 predicted proteins | sample DEB19_08_DNA_2_FD_184529 | JGI IMG/M metagenome (GOLD analysis project Ga0208783, IMG submission 184529) | Aqueous microbial communities from the Delaware River and Bay under freshwater to marine salinity gradient to study organic matter... | ecosystem: Environmental > Aquatic > Marine >... | reverse complement strand
GATGATCTCCGGTGGCTATTTGGTTGATCGCACGTACCACAGTTGTCCGCAGCCATCTATCCTTATCCAGGATGCCTAACCTTCTAAGGATTTGAGTTCGCGAAGCCGAACCTCAAGTCCTCTGTTCAAGAAGCCCGGTGGAACTGAGAGCGAGCTGCATCCCTAGGGCAACGGTGGGAAGCGGAGTTGCCCCGTGGGCGGACTCGAGCCGCTCGCCCAGAAGCGTCGCGACCTTCCGGCCGCCCGGACACATTTCCAACCTTGGAAATGTGTCCATGTCCCTACCCTCTCCCCAGGATCCTGTTTACCACTCCCTTCGTCCACGGTTTTCCAGTTCGCGTTGAGAGTCCCTCGGCATTCAGGGCGTCACAGACTTGCTGAAGGGACCGCCGGCGTCCGTGGGGCGGTTTCCTTCGCAGTTCGCGGATCCGAAGAAGGGTCTCCGACTCACCGGGCAGGGTGCCGAAGGGCTTGCGGCCTTCGCATCTCTCCCCTCGAGCCCGGCGTCTCTCCCTCGCGGCACGCAGCTTCATCACGGTGACACGGCGGTCGAACTCCGCCACGGCACCGAGGACCTGCCGTATCAGGCGACGGGTGGGATCATCCGAATCAGCCGACAGGTCTGTCTCCGAGTCCGTGGCGATCACCTTGCAGCCAGCGCTAGTGAGTTGCTGCAGGATGACCTCGCCCACCATGAGGTCGCGGGCGAGCCGAGTAGCGTTCTCCACGAGGACGATCTTCACCCCGTTGGATTCCACACGATCAAGAAGTGCCGCCAGACCCGGCCGATTGTCGAGATCCTTCGTTCCGCTCACCCCGGCGTCACGGAACTCATCGACGACCTCGAGCCCATGGTGCTTCGCGTACTTGGTGATGGCCGCGGTCTGGCGGTCCCAGGTATCCCCGTCCGCCTGCCCCAGGCCGCTGCATCGGAGGTAGCTGACGGCCTTGAGGGGCGCCTTGGATTTCATCTTCTTCGTGGCGGGTTGAAAGCGGCTTTTACCGCTGGAAAACAAGGAGGAAACGCACTTCTTCGGAACTTATTCCACGGAAATAGCGACGGTATGGCGGGAGAATCTCGGGATTCGCCTTCCCGTTTCGGGCCTGACGGGGATCCTCGTCAGCGTCTGGCCTTCAGCATTTCCAAGGTTGGAAATGCTGAAAGCACGGCTTCTCAGCCCTTCCTCCGTAGTTCGAGGAAGACCCGGCGGATGACCTCGGGTTCCTCCAATCCCGCCCCGCCCTCGGGCAGTCTTCCTAGTGCCTCTTCCACTTGGGCTGCCGTCGCCGTCAGTCCCAGTGACGCCAGCGCCTCAATCAGCCCCTGGTGTCGTCCGGAGGGCTTCTTGCTGGACTCTGGCGTGGTCGCCGCCCGTTTGCGATTGGGGACGTACGGCGCCCCGTTCGCACCGATCCGATTCCGCACGATTCCGAGACACTGCTCGACCAGTGCGGAATCAAAAACGGGACGGTTATTGCTTGGATTCCGCAAAGGAGCGGGAAAAATCCCAGCCTTTTGCAGGGCGTAAAAGCGATTCTTCGAGAGCCCTATCAGGGCACAGAGTTCCGTCACCGTGACGAAACGATTCTGGGACGGTTTCGACATGGGTTCGTGCTGCCTTTCGCTCGGATGAGGTACGGGTCGTGGCACGAAGGAAGACCACTCAAGTGCCGTCCGAAGGCGGTGGCGGCACGATTTCGTCGCCATTCCCGAGCAAATGGCGGTGACCTTCAGGGGTGAGAACGCGACGAGAAGCGTCGTCCTTGTCCACGAGACCCGCACGAATCAGGAAGGGTTCCGTGACGCTCGTGAGGGTCTTTGCGGGCACTCCCAGCGCTGAAGCGAGAACATTCACGCGTCGTGGGCCATCCATCAGAAGCCGCATGTACTTCTGCTCGAGCGGCCCAAGGCCGAGGGTGTCCAGTTGCTCCAGATGGCATGCCCTCTGGAGGTCAGCAACGGTGATGAGCGTCCTGCCGTCGGCACGTGCGACTCGTCTCGCTGATGCTGTGAGCCTGAGGGCCAGCCTGGGGACGCCCCTCGCCCTTCTGGCGATCTCCGGAAGCACCTGTGGCTCGATGTCCCACGACAGGCCGCGGCAACGACGCTCGACCACAAGGATGAGATCCTTCTCGCTCAGGAAGGACAGCTCAAGATGTAGCTTGGCACGTTGTCGAAGCGGCTCGAGAATTTGATACGGCTCTGTGGTCGCAGCCACCAACGTGAAGTCGGCGATGGGAAGAGCCTGAATGCTGGATCCGCCCCGCACCATGATCTGCCGCTTGTCGAGGGCCATATACAGGGCCGTTTGAATTGCCTGTGGTGCCTCGTGGATCTCATCAATTAGGCAGATCGCCTTGGACTCGCACGACAGGAGGAGGTTGTTGAGATCCGCAGGAGTCCTCAGGTTCTGGCCGAGAACCTCGTGGAATGGCACCGCCATTTCCTGCGAGAGCACATAACTCAAACTCGATTTACCTACTCCCGGCGGCCCAGTGAGCAAGATGTCGTCGAGCCGCCGGTCGTCTTCAAAGGCCGCGTCGATGGCGACACGGCACTGCTCGATGACGCCGCGGTTGCTTTCGCAGGCGACATGGGAAAGAGAGCTTGGTGCGACATCGTTGATCTCCTTCATCGGGATGCTCCGTGGTTGGGTTCGAGGAGGCGGTCTACGGGGAGATACGAAGGCGTCTGCGGCCTTCTCTGTTGGTCGTCTTCCTGCCCCAAGTCAGACCTCGTTGACCGTGTAGGAGGCCGATCAAAAAAGGACGCCCGCGACTACATATCTCCATGAAGACCTTCCACGAATTCGTCTGGCTACGGATGCCCACCAGCCTCCTGTTGAGGGAGATAACGGAGCTCTTTCCCAAGCGAGGAATCCAGGATCTGTTTGACCGCGAGGTGGCCCGGCTGCGTGAGAAGACAACGGACCCAGCGCTTCTCCAGCACCTCGAGGACTTCGGGCGGCTGGACGTCCCTGGCTACCTTGATAGCGCATTGAGACGAGCCGGGTTTCACGAAAGCGAGAGAGATCCGCTCGTCTCCGACCTGTGCAGCAAGCTCCTGCTGGGGAGCTTCTTCAGGGGTTGGACGGGGCAGAGCCTGGTCGCACGGTTCAAAGTGGCCGTGCGGAATGCAATCAGCAGCCTTCAGAGCCGTGCTGCAAAGAGACGGAGACGGTTGGCGGATCTACCGGATGACGTTGCCGCGGCACCCCGGGCAGACGCGGATATCGTCGATGAGTTCCGCCACTTCCTACGGATGAGGTTCGGAGATGCTGTGGTCCGCGTGTTGGATCACAGGCTTGAAGGTGGCGGCGATACGAAGGACCTAGTGGGGAGCCCTGGGATGGAAAGTGCGTACAAGGTTAAGAAAGCGGTGATGCAGCTGAAGGACGCGATCCGCATGTGGGCCGGCAATGATCCGGAACTGGCCAATCGGATCGAGGGGCTGGTTGCCGCCGAGAGGCTGACACTAGATCGCAGGTTCGGGCGGATGGCGGGGGTGACGGGACGGGTGTGATTAGCACTATCCCGGACTCCCAGACCCGCGTTATCCGCCGCTTCTCGTCGAAAGTGGCTGGCAGGATTGTTCCTTGGGTGTATGCGAGGGGGCTCCGTAGGCCAGCCCGCTGGAGCCCTAGTAGTTGCTGAGAATCAATCGAGCAGATACCCTAGACGAGGGTGTGATTACCTAAACACTAAGGACTCGCGGTTATGGCAAAAAAGAAGCGCATGTCGGTTCAGGGAAAGTGCCTGAAGGAGGCTCTGTTAATCATCGCGAAGTCTGGGCTTCCGCAGCCCGGTTCAAGCGGTGGTGAGCTTAGTTATGTTGTGAAGCTTAACCGCAAGGGTGCGGTGGAAGCTGTCGATGTCCACGTCAGCGACGCATTTATGGGCAAAACACTGGAAAGGTTCACCAGCTAGTATTAAGTAGCCGCTATCCACGATCGCATCATCCGCAGCACGTGTGAAGACACCGCGCAGGGCATCGTTTGTGATTCGTTGCAGTTTGCCCCAACTGGGCGTCGTAGGCGGCTTCGGTTTGCGATCAGCAGAGTGACCTAATCAACTCGCAGAGACTGCCTTTTCCTGGGCCTTGACCTGCAGTTCAAGAAGACGGTCCTGGTGTCTCTGGAGCTTGTGACTCCAAGATCGCATGCCGAAAAAATGCCACACAAGGCCAAATCCCGTCAGCAACGTACAAAGCCAAAACACATAATGAATCAATTTTCCGAAGGCCTCCGTTCGTCCCCGAAGCAGGCTGATGTTGCTCGAAATATGTTTCATTTCGGCATAAATGCCCGCGATTTCTCCGTCACTCGCTTCATCCGGCCTCGCCAGCTTTGCGGCCAGCTCTAGGGATCGCACAAACAGTTTGTCTGCAGCCTGCGCGTCGTCGTGCATCAACTTGATGCTGCGATCAAACACTAAGGCAAACGCCAGGACAGCGATCGCGATCATGACGAGGCCTGCAACGGCCTTAAACTTGTAGACGCTGTCCGTTGGAAGACTTGGGAGATCCATCGTCTCTTGTCCTGCTTCTGATGGAATGTCCGGGCGACAGAACGTTCCGGCCAGTTGTGCACATCGATCTACATGCCCAATCCGACGGCCGACTTTCCACTATCGTAGGGCACCAAGTATTACGCGAATAGGCACCAGTCTCCTGAAAGATTTGTTCCTGAAAGTAGCTTTAAGACCGCCGAAGGTTGATCATCAGGCAAGCGATCTTTACGAAGGCCAGGAACATCTTGGGTCATGCGGACCTTTTATCGGCCATTCGCAAATGCTATGCCGAATCAGGCTTTTTCAGAGCGTCTTGCAAGCCCTCACTCAGCTCTCAGCTCGCTTCTCCGCCAGATTCGCCAGTGCTTGACCGAGGGCCCAGAGAGTTGTGACGCAAGAATCGAGCAAGTGACGGCCCTGCAATACATGCGGTACGGCATCATCAACTCCGACCTTCTGCAGAGATGGTCCCAACTCAGCGCGTGGGAGGTGCGCATCTGCCAGCCGAAGTTCGTAGATTCCAAAGAGCGGTCCACATATCTGCTGCACTTTAGGGGCTTCGAAGGACGCTGAAAGAATACGCTCAAGCGCTTTCAACGATCCTAACGGAGGATCCGGAGAGCCAAGACGCCGATTCATGGCTTTTACGTCCATTGCATCAACCGTGAGCCGAGCAAGATCCTTTGCGAGTGCCAGAAGGCCAGGGGCTGATGTCGCCCGAAAGCGATGGCATTGCCTGACGATTTCATTAGTGGATTGATGCTGCCGAAACAGCTCAAACCCAAAGACAAGTCGCGAGAGCGGCAGAATCCGATCGATCGACCGCTGTAGGAAGGCTTCGGGAGCTTGGGTGTCAGCGGGCTGCCCCACCGCTTGAGTCTCAAGTAGCTCTGTCGATACACCACCTTCTGGGGCGATGTTGTGGGCTCGCCACTCTCTCTGCTGCCAATACGGCAGCAGAACCACATCCTTTGCGTATACGTTCACAAACCCCAAGTCGTTGACGCCGAACACAACGCCTAGTTGGGGGCCACCTGAAATTCGCCCAGTGTCGCGGGTGAACCATTCAATCGATGAATTGCGGTTCACGAGAAGTGCCGGTATCACTTCTGGCCGAAACCAAAGCCATTTTCCGCCGTCGATTAGGTGCCTGTCGCCTTCAAGTTCGCCAGCCGCGCCAGAGATAAACTTCAGATCCTCAGGCCACGGATCACCACCTACTCGTGGGCTACGTTCCGCCGGGTCTAACCACTCTGTCCGCCACAGTTCACCGCTGAGCCGATAGAACCGAGGACCCGTAGGTTTTGTGGTGACGGAGCGTGCTGCAGTTCCGCCCTGCGTGGGCAAGGCAAGTTCCGGGACATCGGGACCTGAGTCGAAATCCGTCCGTATAACCTGCATAACGTGTGATTCGCGGCCATGCGGCATACCATGGCGATCGATTGCGACGACGTTGCCAATCCAATGGTGGTGATCGCCGTGTCGCTCGTAGGGAATCGACGGCCAGTTCGGGGCTGGGTCTTCGGCGCTAACCTCGACCCGTGAGCGGAATGAATAGACTGCGAGCCCCATCCCGCGAGCACAGAGAAAATCTCTGAGGTGCTCAGCTCTCATTTCGACTCGGACGGGGTGGCCCGCCGTATCATTCTTCACCCGAATGACCACGGTGTAGCGCTCCTCGGGAGCAATCCACTCGTCGCCATTCTGAATCAGCCCGAGCCCCAAGATAAGATCAGGGTGAATCAACACGCGAAGCCCATCGGCCCGTGTCGTGACCTGCTCCAACACTAATCGTAGCCCGACCGTATCAGTGCGATGATCAACATAGCAGTCGGCACCCGTGAACTCGCCGTCCTCGACATGGGGTCTGTGCCCTGAGTGAACCCCGACATCCACCCACTCGACCTCCATCGCCGCCGGCTTCTTTTCAATCAAAAATGCGACGGTTATGACACCTTCATAGGTCTCAACAAACCCCGGTGCGTTAGTTGTCCCCGTCTCATGCTCTTCCTTCACCATGAGGGGAATCCACACGCTCTGCTTGAGCGAGCGGTGGAGAATCTCGGACATCTCGACGGGACGGGACACGATAGCCAGACTCCATAGCACCTTACCGCAACCTCACACGGATTGCCCCGAGGACGATTGATTTCGTATGCCAGCTATATCGCACCGGAGCCCCTCAGGCGACTTGGGGGGGGGTTCCTACCTCCCCAGGCACAAGTTGGGGGTCACGACAAAGGTACGGCTAACACCTCACCTCGATAGCACGCGGCTCAGGGGCATGCCCCGAGGTCATGTCACCATCGAACACGTCTCAGGATGTGGACTCCTGAGCGTTGAACCCGGACGCCAGTATAGCCACGTGCGGCAGCAGGACCGGCCAAGATAGATAGGTCGTCATCATGGGGACGGTCCGCAAGGCTGAGGTTGTGTTGGCTTGAGAGAGGGTCAAGCACAGTAACGCCCTTAAGTTCGGCCGGCTAGCCACCGTTGGCATGATGGACCCGGTCTCATCGGTGCGCTACCGAAGATGCGACAGGCAGGATATTGGCGACTTTTGGGTCACGGTGAACGCGCTGACGCAGGTCTCGGAACCTCTCTACGACGTGGCATGACTGCTCGTGTGACGCCGGGCCAGGACATATTTCCGACCTTGGAAATGCGTCCGAACTACCAGAAGAACCTCACGCTTTGGATCGCATCCGCTTGGGCCGGAGTGCCATTTCCCTGCGATGAGGTCCACACATCATTGCCAAGCACCACGGCACCGCGATCGCCACACCATCGTGGCCGCCCTGCTTCCTGCCGATGCGCGACGGATGAGCCTCGCTCGCAGAGCCAACGGGCTTCTTAAACAGAGAATTTGAGGTTCAGCTTCGGCCAGTCAAAGCCGGAAAAGGTTAGGCCTCATGTGACGCCGTCCTGCACGTGTCTGACTAAGACTTCTGTAGCCTCTCGCAGCGACGCTGCTTCACGTAGGCTCCACTCACGAATCACAGCAAGCGCGTTGTTGCATTCCTCGAATATTGCGACATTCGTCTCCACTGAATTTAGCGAAAAGCCTTTGCGGCCTCGCAGCGACCGTTTAATTCGAACCCATCGAGATGGGTCACTGCACTCGACTGAATAGAACGAATGCACAACGCGATTTCTGTACTCCTCTGCAGCATAGAGTGCCTTTCGCACGTCTACGACATCGAGAACCGGTAACCCTGCATGCCGCTCGGCCCTCCGTGGGAACAGAGCGACCAGGAGATCTACCTTCTGCTTGAAGCTCAGAGCAGCAGACACAAGATGCTGATCTTCCGACTCCCGCATCCGAAGAAGCACAGCAAGCTCCGCCGCCAGCCACTGCTCAACCTGTTGGAACCGGACAACGGCATTGCCAATCGCCCGGAGCAATGTATCGGTCTGGTCAACAAGGCCTGGACTGTTCATGGAGCCGAAGGTACTCATGCACGTCGCCGCTTGACACGAAGGCCTGCTCCCAAACCCCAGGAGACGCGCCGCGAAGTCGGACTATGTTGTCGCCGCGTCACCCCATGCCCGCTTGGGTGCCTCCCAGAGGCCCGTTCCTCGAGAGCCTACCCTTCTTGGTAGGGATCGGGTAGTATCCCACGCCGATTGGGGTTCCGGACGGTCATCGTTCCGACAAAAGGGGTACTCATGGCTCGGTCTCACCGCAGGCTTTTGGCTGGACGCTCATCCCGGAGACGGGTTTACGGCTCCAGGCCCTGGGCGATCCCATCCTGGGCGAGTTTCGAGCGTCTGGAACAGCGTCAGGTGCTCGCCACCGACGTGAACGTCAGCGTGGGCCTCGGCCTCACGCAGATTGACTCCAGCATCCATGGGGGCGATCAACGGATCGTGAAGCAGGGAGTCGGCACGCTGGTGCTCTCAGCCGCCAACATCCACACGGGCGGCATCGTCGTGTCCGAAGGGACGCTGGTCGTGCGGAACGTGGCGGCCCTTGGCATCGGCCCGGTGGAAGTACAGGCGGGCGCAAAACTCGTGCTCGACGACGGCAGCGGCACCGTCGAGGCGACGAGCCTTGTGCTCCAGGAAGGCGGCCTGATCGACGTCGGCTCAAGCAAGCTCTCGATTCAAACCGGTTTCACGCAGGCGATGCTCATCTCCGCAATTCAGTCCGCCAAGGGTGACGGCTCTTGGAACGGGTCATCGGGCATCGGATCGAGCGTCGTCCGATCATTGAACGAGTACGGAACGCCACGCACCCTGGGCTGGCTTACCTGGGTCGCCAATGACGATTCCTCATACACCGTCGGCTTCGCCGCTGCGGGTGACACGAATCTCGACGGCAGCGTTGACATCGTTGACCTGAGCAACATCTTCAACGGCGCCTATCTTGACCCGGGCCTGACAGCCACTTGGGAAGCTGGCGACTTTAATCACGACGGCATGGTCGACACGCTCGACATAACCGACCTCATGGCCGCCAACCTCTTCGACGCTGGTAACTACCTGCCGTCCGAACCGCCGTCGGTACCCACGGATTTGGTGGCAACGGCAACGTCGAACACGACAGCGCTGCTCACGTGGACGAACGAGGACTTGCCCATCGGATTTGAGATCGAGCAGTCGTCGGACGGCGTCAGCGGGTGGCAGGTAGTCACGCTCGTTTCCATCACGGACGCCGGCAACGGCAGCTCGGCCGCGATCGTCGGGGGCCTGGTGCCTGGTGCCGAGACGCACTTCCGGGTCCGCAGCTACAACGACAGTCCATCGTGGTGGTGGGACGATCGATATCGCTCGGCTGACTCGGCGGCAGTCTCGGCGACGACCAGTCCCGCAGCTCCCGCAGATGTCACTGCTCGGGGCGTAACGCCCACTCAGATCGTGGTCAGTTGGACGCCAGGGCCGGGAGGACGGACGGGGTTCATCGTAGAAAGAAACACTGTGGGTGACGAGGCGTGGACGGGCGTTGGCAGCGTTGCTGCCGACCGACGGTACTTTGTCGACACGTCTGCGGCGATGGGGCAGTCCTACACCTACCGAGTGCGGGCCGAGAGCAACTCGATCCTGTCGGCTGCTGGATCGCCACTGGCCCCGGTGACACTGCCCACTGCGAACCCAGCGGCGGACTTCGACTATGACCAAGATGGCGTGCCCGATTTGCTTGAGCTCCTGGCAGGGTCAAATCCAGACGCCAGTGACACAGATGGGGATGGTGCCAATGACAGTCTTGAGTATGACCAAGGCAGTGATCCAGCCGATGCGAGCGACGCCGGCACGCCACCGGACTCGTCGTACTACTGGTCCAAGCGAGTAGATTTCATCACAGTCACCGGCGGTGCTTGGCGCGAGTACTATCCGCAGGTGGTGGAGTCGCGGGCAGTGATTCTGCCCACATGGTTTCAGTTGCCGGTGGCGCTTCGTGTCACTTGGAGCGTTGACGATGATATCGCGATCAACGGCACTACGCCAGGGAGCAGCGGCGGTTTCTTGCTCGTGACCGATCGCGTTCTGAATGTGGATTTGGTTGACACTGTTGGGGTTAACTGGGGCGGCTGGGTGCAGTTCGCTTCAGTCGGCGATCCACTGACCGACTACTTCAATGAGCATCCCGAACCGACGCAGCAGGACGGGGAGTCCGACGCGGATTACAATCAACGTCGGCAGCAATGGAAGAACGACATTCGTAATGGTTTGAATCAGTTTCCGCCGCGGGATTCGGATGGGTATATTCCGCCTAAAGGCGGTCCACGGAAAGAGGGCGGTGGCTGGAAGGATCGCGACGGTTGTATTTGGGAGCCTTGGGATCCCGCGCAACCGAGTCACAGTCCACACTGGGACAAGCAATTGCCCACGGGCAAACACGACGCGGTGTATCCAGATCCGCCTGTGCCACGGGAACTAAAACTATGACTACTAGCTCGGAATCTGGTCAGGAATCGGACGAGCCTCTTTCGGATGGGGATCTTGCGGTCCGTGTCTGGCGAGGCGAGAAGGGTCGAGACTTTGCGTCAGTCTACGGAACGCCAAGTGGGCTTCGTTGGCTTGCTCACCAACTGCTGGCTTTGGCCCGACTAGATCAGGAGACGCTATCTGCGAGTAGCCTTCGAAATGGCGAGGGCATACATCTGCACGTTGGGACGAGAAGCGGAAGTGGTCATATCCCGGATGGTTTGGTCATCGGGCGACTGGATGCCAAAGGGTCGGGTGACACCAGTTGGTTCTTTCAGTAGGGGCTTGATCGCAATGTCACACTTGCCGAAGTGAATGCGATTGACGCCCAGGCTCACAATGCTGATAACAACTTGGACCACGAACCGTAGCGTCATCACCATCCCAGGGCTACGGATAGCCCGCCCCGACCCCGCCTACACCATCCCCGACTTGACGGCCCACACGGCCACATGAGTCCGGTCGGCCATTCCCATCTTCCGCAGCACGTTCTGAACGTGCTCCTTCACGGTCTCGACACTGATCTCTAGCAGACTGTGGCCAAAGTCGGCTTCACCTGCTGTGGGAGGTCCCTAAACTCCTGCGATCGGGCTTGGCTCATCGATCGGCAGACCCAGGAGGGGACATGGCACTCGGCAAGCGACGCCGGGAGCGGCAGCTGGAGGCCTTCGTCGCGGCCTCCGATCTGCCGAAGTCTCCCGGCCATCCGTTCTATACGGCTCTGAATCGGCTGCTGGCGGAGAACGGGTTCGACCCGTTGGTCGAGCAGCTGTGTGCTCCCTACTACGCCGAGACGATGGGGCGGCCGGGTGTGCCGCCTGGCGTCTTCTTCCGGATGCTGTTCGTCGGCTACTTCGAGGGCCTGAAGTCGCACCGGGCGATCTCGTGGCGGTGCACCGACAGCCGGTCGCGTGGCGAGTTCCTCGGGCTTGCCCCCACGGATCCCGTGCCGAACCACTCCTGCGTGAGCAAGACGCACAAGCGGCTGCCGAAGGAGGTCTTTGACGAGGTCTTCCGCTTCATCCTCTCCGTCGCTGCCCACAAGGGCCTGTTGTGGGGCGAAGCGATCGGGATAGATTCGACGACGATCCAGCCCAACGCTTCGATGCGGTCGATCGTCCGAAAGGACTCCGGCAAGGGCTGGAAGGACTGCACGAAGAAGCTCGCGAAGAAGGTTGGCCTCGATGATCCGACCGACGACGAACTGCGGCAGTTCGACCGAAATCGCCCGGGGAAGAAGGTCTCCAACGACGAGTGGGAGAACCCGCACGATCCTGACGCGACGATCACGCGGATGAAGGACGGCACGACACGGATGGCCTACAAGGCCGAGCATGCCGTCGACCTCGACACGGATATCGTGGTGTCCACGACGGTCCACACCGGAACCGCACCTGACACGGCCACGATCATCGACACAGCAATCGATGCAGCAGTGAATGCTGAGCAGGCAGGAGCCGACAACGAGATCGAAGCGATCGTCGCCGACAAGGGCTATCACTCGACGAAGGTAGTCACGCTCGCCACAGACCTCGGCATGCGAGCCTACATCCCTGAGCGTGCTTCTCCGCAGCAGCATCGCTGGGTCGACAAGGATCCGAAAGAGAAGCGTGCCGTCTATCTGGCCCGTAGGCGCACGAAGAGCGACCGAGGCAAGCAACTCAGCAGGCTTCGCTGCGAACTCACTGAACGCTCCTTTGCTCACGTCTGCGATACCGGCGGGGCGAGACGAACGTGGTTGCGAGGACTCTCGAGCGTTGCGAAGCGGCACCTGATGATGGTCGCGGCGAGGAATCTCTCGACGATCATGCGGGCGATCATCGGAATCGGCGGTCCGAGGAGCCTCCAGGGCCTCCGCGCGCTTCTGCAAACTGCCTGGACTCACTTCGACCGGCTCATATCGGCGTTGGAACAGCTTATGGTGGCGCTGGCCGGATATGGGCCGAACCGCTCCACGGCCATCGGCGGCCGACGATCACACCATCAGTGACACGAAAACCGACTTCGGCCACGGCCTGCTAAGGGGGGCAGGCCACAGGCGCCAATCGCAATAATCTGGATGGGACGTTCTAGGCTTCGAGAAAACAAGACGCCAAGGTCTTTTGCTGTGCTGTGCAGCGACGCACGTCTTCCTTCGGCGTATTACCGTTGCCAAAATAGGTTCATTATATGCAAGCACACAGGTATCACGGCGACGCCGCTCAAAAGCCCGGCCGATACACCGACGAGTATAATCCCGGCAGCATTTCCCTCGTTGTCATTGTCAAATCTTGCGATAACGCCAGAGAGACAACACACTACGACAGCAATAGTTGTTGACGGAATGCCCGAGGCAATAGCCACGATGCTGCCGCTTACAATCGCATTGTACAGCAGACCAAATCCTGTTTCGACCACCAGCGACAGCAGGATTCCAATACCACCCACCGCAACCGCGTTAAAGATTGCCCATGACTTTAGCACACCGGCTGCTCCGCCATGCAGCCAACTGACACGGCATAGGGAGCTAAAATAGGCACTGAGTACAATGCCTGGCAATCCAACCACCATTAAGCCAGCGAACGGCAGCAGCATGATCACCTTTTATCCAAAAAGCATCGGCTGTACGCTGGGGACATATCACGCGTATTCTTGCATGGTGGGCCTCACACGCCTTGGCGACTATACACACCGAAGTGATGTAGCCGCGCTATGTATGAGGGAGAGAATCCCCGGTCGTGTGCTGCAAAGTGTCATGGGGCGAACGGATCAATCCGCGACCGTGGGGTCATAATGCAACGCCGGGCATCAATCTTCTCGGTCCAACGAAACGTTTGCTTTATTGTACGGCCGGGTCCCGTTGAACCCGGAGGGCGATCGTCGCAGCCGTGATAAAAGAACGAGTGGGTTCCGGCACTGTTTTTAATCGTGAACGTAACTGTTCCATCAGAGTTCACTTCAGCTGATGCGCCGCCAAACCCCCCAACCTGGTCGCCTGTAGTCGTAAAGAAGCTGCCTTGGAGCATCGTATCAATGAAGGCGTCTGGTGTGTCGTACGTGACGTTGCGTGTGGTTCTCCCACAGTTCCGATAGAACTCACGGCGCAACTTTTCAGCACCAGGTGAGACCTTCATTTCCTCAAGCTGTATGTCGCCGTCGCAGTAGTATCTTTCGTCATCGCCTCCACCAGTGAGGAAATCCCAAAGCAGTTGCAGGCTAACTGGCACGAGTGACCTGTCCTGCGTATGTTCAGTAGTGCTGTAAGGGTGCCCTGGTAGATGTGTCCCTGGGGGAATCCACGGGTGAGTTATGCCGCCAACTGTAGGCCCAGGTATCCAGCTCTCCAATCCGCTTGGGTCAGCGGCGTTCGTCGGTCCATTCCTCACGAACCGGTACAAGTTATTGTCGCCGGCTTCGAAACCCAGCGGATCACGCTGGATAAATCGCCCAAGCCGCGGTGAGTAGTCGCGGTGCCTGACGTAGGCGAGGCCTGTCAGGGCCGTCATCGAGAGCCCTTGGAACAGCTGTGTCCATGGCACGCTGGGCGCAGAGACTGACGACCACACAGCGTCAAAGACCTCTGCCTCGCCATAGGCAGAGTAGATAAACCGATTCAGTACCGTTCCGGCGGCGACCCCGCTGACGGAAGCTGCGACGAGCGCCGTTGTGTTCCAGTTGGCATCCTGAAGGGCGTACACACGCTCGTCCAGTCCACCCAGCCCAGTAGCCCCGGAAGCGTCCGCGTCGCGATCGCGCTCGATCAGCGCGTCAACGTACACCGGGCTCCAAACGTTCTGCACGTCCGCCTGCGATGACACGCCGCCAGTCACGGGGCGAACTCGTTCCTCCAGCACTTGCCACTGGTCGGAATAGAAGAGGTCCCGCAACTCTGCCACCGTACCGTCATCCGTGTAGCGGAGAACTTGTTGCCCGAGGGCGTCGTACTGATAGGCGGCCACCGGGGTGCTGTACGCATCTACCATGACCGTAAGGCGGTTCCATGCGTCATACGTCAGGGAGCGTCCAAGCTCGTCCACCGTCATGTTGCCGTTGGCGTCGTACGCCAGCGATACAGAGTCGATGTCGGTCAGCTCATTTTGCGCATTGGCGGTGCCGAACTCCGGAAGGCTGTCCGTGACGCGGAACGTCCAGTTCCCGAGGGCATCCACCATCCATCCCTGCGTCGTCGGAGTTCCACCGCTGCGAGTAAAGATCTGCAACTGGTTGAGATCGTCGTAAGTATAGGACTCCGAGTAAGCCGCGTTCAGGGCATTCGCGCGCTCGATGCGATTGCTGTTGCGGTCGTAGGTGTAACCGTAGCGATCGACGTCGCTGGCCGAACTGCCGGTGCCTGTGATCCATCGCTGATCGACGACACGGCCGAAGCGATCAAGCCCCGTGTACTGGTCACCTGCGTCACCGGTAGAGCCGGACTGACTGATCATCGTGAGGGCAACGCCAGTCTCCGGCCGCGTTCGTTCGGCTACGCTGGACATCCCTAGGTATTTGTAGACCTCCAAGGATACACTGCTACCACCGGATGTGGTCAGGCTCGTTACCCGCGACAGCCTGCTGATCGAGTCATCGATTCCGCTATCGTAGCCGTAGCCGATGCTGCGGCCGTTCGGATACGTCACCCCCGTGGGTCGGCTGTGGTTGCCGCCGGAACCTTCGGTATATGTGTAGAGCACTACCGGAGTCGTCGATGTATTCACCGCACCCGTGTGAGACTGATAGTCGGCAGTCAACTGCCCGAACCCGTTGAATGCCCGCGAGCGCTGGTTGACGATCGTGCTGCCTGTCGGCGTCAAGAAGCTTGTGAAAACCGCCGCATGTCCAGCGGAATCGTACGCAGTCTCCTGACGACCAACGGCACCGTCGACTCCGGCTCCTAGCGTGGTGACGGTGTCTGACACAGGTCGGCCCATCACATCGTAGGCATAGGCATGCGTCGTTCCGTTCCTGTCGGTGAACGTCACCCGATCCCCGATCGCGTTCACCGTGTAGACATCTCGTTCACTCGTGGACGGTAGCCCTGTGCTCGGATCGGGGTACCGGGTTTCGGAAAGGACTGCATTCGAGGACAGGCCGCTCCCAGCCGCGATCGTCGCGCCGTAGACGAACCGGGTGGTCTGCGAAGGAGTTCCGGATGGCTGCACAGCCGTCACTGTGAGCACGTGATCAGCCCCGTCGTATGTGGTGAGGGTCGTCACGTCCGAAACAGATCCCGCAGCCGCACCCGTGTATGCGGCGATCGTTGCCGTGGGTCGATAAAGCGCGTCGTAGTTCGTGCGCCGCACGATGCCCTTCGGGTCGGTCACGTTCTGCACATTGCTGGCACCGTCGAACGTAAACGAGGAGACAAGCGTCGTGTTGGATCGAGCAGGAACCGACGTCGGACGGGTGTAGGTCGCGCCGCCATTTGACCCAACGTCAACCATGTCCGTCAGGCGGTAAGCGGCATCGTAGTAGTAGGCTTGATAGGAGCTCCGAGATGGGCTGACGGTGCTCGTGGCAGCCTGAAGCGATCCTGTTCCAGTTGCATCGTGGAACCGCTTGCGAGTGTTGACGAGGATTGGGTTTCCGATGCCATCGAGCGATATCTCCGTCTGCTCAAGCACGGTATCGCCAGTCACCGTCTTGGCATCAGACCACGTGGAGTCTCCGCCGCTATCCGACAGGTAGGACACAGTCGTCCGGCTAGCTCCGTCATAGAGATATTTTTGTGTTGGGGCTCCCGGAGTCTGCACCTTGATGACGTTGTCCCGCCGGTCGCGCCAGTAGGAAGTCGTGAGCCCAGCCCCGATCGTGCCCGTGGAAGGGTCAATGCCGTACTGCGTCTCCCGGAATACCCGGCCACGATTGTCGTACTCATTGGTGGCCAAGCCTTTTAGCAATGAGCCGGACGGCTTGTCGGGAACGCCATCCCCATTCGCGTCCGCGATCGTGACACCGTCGCCGTCATACCGGCTCATCGCGGTAGCGCGATCTGCATTGTCGTACTCTGTGTAGGTCAGGATCCGATTGGTCGACGTGCCCTCGGAGGATTCAACGCCCGCCTTCGTGATGACAAGGCGGTCCCGCCAGTCATAGGCCATCCGGGTAACTCGGTCAGCAGCACCGAGTCCAGGAATCATCGTCACGGTGGTCAGCAAGCCGTTGCCCGCGGAGAGACCGTTGTCGTACTCATACGTGGCCACCATCACGAGATCTGTCCCCGCCGTGTTGCTCGGAGACCAGTAGCCAGTGGTCGGGGTATCGTCCGTTCCCATCCACACGGCCACAACCCGCTCGAACCCGTCATAGATTCGCCGAGTGATGGTGCCGCTCGGATCGACGACGCGCTTGAGGACGCCGCGAGAGTCGAAGTCCGTGTAGGTCGGATGGTAGTTGCCCGTGGCCGAGTCGTTGCTTGCCGTGCCGAGATGAAGGTTCGTTGCAGAGTAAGTGATCCCCGTGAACGAGAAGTACCTGTCCACCTCGACGATCTGGCCGGCGCTGTTGGTCACTGCCCGGGCGAGGGACTGCAGATTCGCCGCAGTGATCGTCTCGGTGCCCGTCGGCACGTAGCCGCCGCTCGTCAGCGTGGTGGATGGCGTCGCTGACGTCGTCAAGGTTTCCCGATAGACCATCGTCGTGGCCGTGCCCACTGGAGTGGTCGGACGGTACTCACGGGCAATCTCGATCGGGCCGGTCGTAGTTCCGGTCGTGGCGTTCCAGCCTCGGTACGTCCGCACTTCATGGGCCGGGTCGTTGTACACGGTGAACGTCACGCTTCCGCCGGCATCTACCTGCCGTGTGGTACGTCCCAAGCCATCAACCTCGACGAGAGTCGTCAGGTGCAGGCCACCGCCAGTCGGGGTTGTCCATCCAGACGGAAGCCCAGAGAACGTTCCCGTTTGCACCGTGTCGACGTCCACAATCAGCTTTGTCAGGGCGCCCGTGAGGACGTCGTACTCTCGGTATCGCAGGAAGCCATCTCCGTCCTTCGTCCACATCTCCTGACCGTAGATGTCGTAGACCGATGTCGTCGTGTCGCCTGAGTTGGGGCCGTTTTGTGCGGTGGTCGCTGTGGGATGTGTCGTGACGACTTGCTCGGGCCGTGCTCCACCGGAGTACCAGGTGTACGAGTAGCTCGTTGTTTCGAGTCCCGTGCCGTCGGTGTTGCGGTATCGGGTCTCTGACGCCAATGGGTATGTCGTGACCGTGGAGCCGGAAGGGCCGAAGGTGTGGGCGTAGTACTGCTGTCGCGCCACGGTGGTGCCACCCCCAAGGATGTTGCTCCCACCCTCCTTTTCTCCCTGCTTGACCTTCGTCTGCCACAGTCGACCTACAGCTCCACCTGCAACCGTCTCCGTTGCAGTCGTGGACGAGTAGTAGGTGTAGAGTTCGATCAGCCCGGAATCATCGCGGAGGTATTGGTTGTTGTAGGACTCCGACAGCCCGTTGGTGACCAGCCCGGGGTAGAACTCCTCGAAGCCACTCACGGCGGAGGGATGGGCGTGGAGGACGAGCCGCCCCTGACCTGAATAAGCCGAACCTGAGGCATACTCCTGGCTGTAGCGGTAGTAGTCCGCGTGCTGGCTCACGACCTTCGTCCACGCGTACAGCGATAGATCGGGAAGAGCGCTATGGGACGGCGATGCGCCGAGCGAATAGGTAAAGGTGTTGGCATCCACGACGGTGACGGTGAATACGCCGTCGTACATAGGCAGCGTCGTACCCAACGGGATGCCCGCCGGGAGGCCTGCTGAACCGGCCTTTGCACCGCTGATGGCAACCGAGTCGCCGGTTGCGAGGCCATGCCCGGCCGAGACGACCGTCACGGTCCGAGTGCTACGTGAAATCGACGTGGCCTGATGGACCGTGTTATCGACATCGACACTCACCGTCAGCAGCACCTGGCCCACCTCGTTCATGTAGATGAGCTTGCGGTCGTTGTCGGCCCACGCATTCGCGTCGATGCGACCGTCGCTATCCGCGTCGGCGTTTGTGGTGTCTGGGAAGTACTCAGTGGTGCGCATCCGCCACACGTTCGGATCGTACTGGTCGTTGCCCCGGCCCGTGGCGCTGGCATTGATGAGCATCTCGTAGGCGAACGTGCCCTGCCCGCCGGAGCAGGTTGAGCATCCGGTGCCCTGCGCGACCTCCTCCGACACCCGATACCGGGTGTAGAGGTGGTAGTTGGACGCAAAATCAGCGTTCGCGTAGGTCTCGTAGTTCCAGCGGGTATCGCCCCATCGTTCATACCGAAACACATGATCCGCGTACGGGGTCAACGTTGCCGTGGTGGCGGTGCCATACGACGACACGTTCGCCACCATACGGGCGTACGACGCCCCGCTGACGACGACGGAGAGCCCGCTCCAAAGGTTGTTGTCGGCGTTTTGGTAGAAGTTGTAGTAGGGGTCGTTCCAGGAACTCGTATATCGTGGATACGTCGCGTCGGTGCCTCCGGTGGTGCTCAGGTTGTTCAAGGGGCCTTGGTCCGCTTTTCGGGCATACCCCCACAACTTCGAATACCGGTAGTAGGTTTGATCGATGGCGGAGCCGGAGGTCCCGCCGTCGTGCATGGTGACAAGCTTCAAGTCCCCAAGCCTGCCAAAATCAGCATCCGTGCCGTCGCCGGTGTAGTAGTCGTACGTTGCTGAGCGAATCGCCACGTAGCTGGCCGACGACGAGGCTCGCGTCTCAAGACTCACGGCCGAGATGAGCACCGCCGAACCGCCCAAGGAGTTGGACACCGTGGCGTAATCGTAGGCCAACCGTTGGGACTTGCCGCTAACCGTATCGTTCCGCTCGATAGTGAGCGGGAGATTCAAAGTCGTGCCGGAGGTCCCGTACGTCCATGTCGTGACCGCGCCTCCAGCATCGGTGCGGCTCACGATTGCCCCAAATAGATCCTTATTGGCGTACCCGATCGAGGGATTGGACGACAACGCTCCGGACGTATCGCGTGGGAGGTCGTTGAAGACGAGACTGGTGCCCACCGCATCCCGCACTGTCCATTGAGCGTTGGTTGCGTCGTACGAGAGCGTTTGGCCACCGTAAAACCGAGAGGTCCACGGCCCGCCGCCGGTGATGTCGAAAAGGGTCGTGTTCTGGCTCGATTCGACGTAGCCGACTACTGGCCGGTCATTGGCTTTCGTAAAGGGGTTGAACGTGTTGTATACGATCAGATACGGCTGGGACGTCGTTGCCCATCCGTTGCCGTTGCGTCCCGTGTTGTTCATTCCCGACCAGGTGCGGGTGTGGGCGAGCGCTGCACCGAAACCATCGGCACTCAAGTCAATGGAGGAGATGGCTGCAACGCCGGAATATGCGTCGATCGGTGCGGAGGATTGCCGAGACGGAGCCAGCGCTGTGGTGGCTGAGTCGGCCTGCAACTGAAAGCCGAGAATCGACGGGGGCGGACACGTCGTTGGGTCAGGAACGGTCGGCGGATCAAACGGGCTGTCGGCGCAGTTCGTTGCCGTCAGGGCAAGTCGCGGCTCAAGCTGTTCGAGGTTCGTGAGTGGAAACCGAAGCTTGCCCTGTCGTCCTGCGGCGCGAGGCTTGTGGCGCCTGAAGACTTTGCCTGCGATCGTGCGACGCATCTCTCGCTGTTGGCGATCTCGTGACATGCCTTCCGTCCTCCGCATGATGTGACGTACCCCCTCGCTGCGGCGGGCAGCCTAGCCGAAATCCCCCGCGCGGGCTATGGGCTACACCGCCCGAACCCCCTCTCGGCTAGACGGATGGCCTGATAAGGCGTTAGCGTATCGGCGGTCGACGGGGAGCTTGCGGGGCGTCATGAGACGCAAGGGTCATCGGTCTGCGTTCAAAAGGCCGCGAAAGGCACTGAATCATGCCTGTCAGCATGCTGGAAGATCTGATCGGTCAGTCGGACTCCGTGCTGGCCGCAATCGACCCGCTTGAAATCAACCTTCTTGTGGCACGAGGCATTCCTGCTTATCGCGACTTGCCGATTGAGTCCTATCAGCGGACGGCCGATGGGTGGGCAGTCGATTTGGCGTCACGGCTGGCCGTGTTCGAGGACCAGTTCCACGAATCCCCGGACGCTTGGAAGAACGACATCAGGTTCTTTCGCCTCGGAGTTCTCTGTTGGTATCTCGCGGAGGTCCTCGGAATCCGATACCGAGAGGACCAGCGGGAACTCCAAGCGGTCTCGTATACCGACCCCAGCGATCTGTTCGTGCACGGGGTCATGGACACCCGGCAGGGCACATGCGGGAATCTGGCAGCGCTGCATGTAGCCATCGCCTGGCGTCTTGGATGGCCTCTCCACCTCGCCTGCGCCGGACCGCACATCTTCTGCCGGTACGAAGACGGCGAGGCAGTTCACAACATAGAGGCGACCAACAACGCCCAGGGAGGCTTTCAGTCGCACCCCGACGAGCAATACCAGGAGTCTCGGGGAGTCCCCGACGTCGCGATCAAGTGTGGCTCCGACCTGCGAGCGCTATCGCCCAGACAGATGCTGGGGCTGTTCATCGGCCTCCGTGGACGTCATCGTGAGGACCTGGGGCTGCTCACCGAGGCGGAGGCGGACTACCTACTGGCACGGACGCTATTCCCGGAAAATCGACGGCTTTACATGGCCCAGGTGGGGGTGAGCGTGCAACTCAGCGATCGCCGCTTCAACGTCGGGGAAGCCGGCCACTACACCGGGCTGGCGCGCTGGCTACGGGGCGAGTCCAATCAATCCAGCCAGGCGAGCCAGATCGAAGCGGGATTCGCAATCAACGTGGGAGGGCGACCGATGGTGGCGATGAAAGAACCGTCCGGTGCGGCGCTCGCCGTCGGGCGCCTCACGGGCTGGGAGCCCCTGGGGTTCGAGGCGGGTGATAACAACTGGTATCGGTTCGTGGCGAATGGGCCTGCGGGGAAGACAGATCCGGGTGGGCTTTGGGCCTGGGACGGCGACTGGATCCAGATGGGAGTTGGCGGACTTCTGGGTGTTTACGGAACTGGCGTCGCGGTCGCAGGCTGGTCTCAAATTGACGAAGGTGCAGCAGCGACAATCGACGGCCTCATTCCAGTTATCGATCCGTTTGCCAGCTACTACGCAGACGAATGCGGTCATATTTCTGATGTATATCGGCAAAGCCAAGCCTGGGGCTCAACAGCCGCGGTTCTGTTCACGTCGGCCAGTGGCTTTGCTGCGTGGAGCGCGGTAGGCGGAGGTCAGTTTGCGGTTGGTATTGCCGCGGGCAGCGCGGGTTCTTGGGTCCCTCACGTCACGTATGGATATGGTGCGGGGGGCGTATATACCTGGGCACACGGAGTAGGAGCGGCCGGTTTCACCACAACGTCATTTGCTGGGCCCGGCATCGTGAATGTGACTGGGATTCCCATCCTCTTTCCTGGTGCTATCGCCGCGTGGGTAGGCGCGCCAGGGACTCGCCCAGACGTGGGAAATTGCGTGTACTCGTGTGGCCAAGCCTTTTTTCAAGGTTGGTGGCCCTTCTAGAGGAATATGGCAATGACATTGCGGACGATTGACATTGCTCCTTCGGCGTGGGAGACACTCATCGCCGAACTGGAAAGGGCATCTCTTTCCGTTACTGTAGTCTGCGAGACTGCGCCCAATACGTTGGGGCCGCTTGTCGAGAAAATGCTTTGCGTCTCGCGAGGTGACGCAAGCTGCGAAGTGTTAGCAAGCAAGCGCGATGATACTGGCCAATGCTGTCTAACGTTCATGACGCATAGACCGAACTGCTCAATCGAACTCATTCATGAGATTGAGTTTCTGATAAAAGTGCTTCCCCTGTAGCAAGATCGGTAGACCAAGACGCCTCCGCATTACAAGAGATCACGTTATCAAAGTATCCGGCGATGTTTTCTTAGCCCTGGCACCGTGATCGATCGCCACGATCTTGAATGAGAGGGCCTCGGCGTCAGCCGTTTTCAGTTGATGGTGGTAGAACGTAACGACGTTATTGCTCGCTCACCGCTAGGTAAATCCTAGGGCTGTTCGTCGGGTTCCGGGGCCGCCATCGTGAGTACACGGGGATTATGGCCCAGTTGGAGACCGACTACTTGCTGGCACGGGCGCTGTTTCCCCAGAACGGGCGGCTCTACATGTCCCAGGTGGAGGTGAGCGCGCAACTTAGCGACAGGCGATTCAATGTCGGTGAAACCGGACACCACACCGGGCTGGCACGGTGGCTGCGGGGCGAGAACGAGCGGTCAAGGCGGGCCAACGAGATCGAAGCGGGATTTGCAATCAATTCGGGAGGGTGACCGATGGTGGCAATGAAAGAACCATCCGGTGCGGCGCTCGCCGTCGGACGCTTCGCGGGCTTTGAGCCGCTGGGGTTCGAGGCGGGGGATAACAACTGGTATCGGTTCGTGGCCAATGGGCCTGCGGGGAAGACAGATCCTAACGGGCGCAGCATTTTCGGGACCATCGTGCCTAACACGCCCCAGGTTATTGCGGACTGCGAGCGGGTGTGCGCGGACAGAGGCATGGTCACATACGGTCCAATCACCAGAAAATGGACGTTCTACTCAATCGATATCGCGGGGTGTGCCGTTGTAGAGCACCACTCGCGCACAATCGACTGTAGGTGCAAACCACCACCAAAGAATTCTGGAAATTGCACACCCCAAGAGCATGCGTGGCTACAAGTCGCTAAAGATGCCGCCTGTAGCGGCGCTGCCAAACCCCGACCAAATATGCCTCCCGGCCAATTGCTCGAGCTTGCAAATCGAAATTTCGCGTGTGCAAGCGCGAGGCAATCGATTATCAATAAGTGCTACCCAGGCACGGCCGACAAGATCCATCGTGACTTAGTCGCTCAGCACCAAGATTGGGCACGACTTGCACTTGAATACTACCGCCAAACACAGCCGCCCCCAGTCCGATAACGGAGCAGAAATGTATCAGATTCCCAATGGCAGTGGTTCAGAAAGGTCGGATCAGATACGCGAATGGATTCGTAACGTTGACGTCAATCGCATCGATGATGGAGGCCGGACGCTATTGCACACAAGTGCTTTTGCCGGTCGCGCTGATTGCACTAACGCTTTGCTGGACGCAGGCGCGAATCCCAACGCAGCTGACTGCGGCGGATACACCCCGCTTCATCTGGCAACCCTTTGTGGAGCACCGGATGACCAGTCGCAAATCGCAATTTTAGTTCGGGCGGGAGCTGACTTGGAGGCTCGCCTTAACGGGAAGAATGACTCTCAGTCGCATCGCGATTTGACCCCTCTAATGCTGGCAGCTGCAGAAGGGAGTGCATCAGCCGTGAGGGCGTTACTAGCAGCTGGCGCAGACGTTAATGCAAGCGACTTGCTCGGCATGACACCGCTTATGCTTGCGGCGAGCCAGACGTCACAGACGGAGGAACTAGTAAGGGCACTTATAGCCGCCGGCGGAGACAAATCTCAGAAGGCTCTGGATGGCCGGATCGCCTTTGATTTCGCTTATGAGCACGGCATCTGCCTCAATTCAGGCCAATTAGACGATCATGTATTGAACTCACTGCACGAGTTAGATGAGGGAGTAGCGAAAGTCTTGCGAACGGCCGGGGCTAGTTCTCGGGCAATCAACTTTGAGCTGAAGCGGATTAGTGACGGCATGCAACAAATCACCACGGATTGGCCGCGCATAATCGAGATCTTAAAAGTGGACTGCCCAGAAGCGCCAAAAAGAACATGAAAACCCGTGAAAGATGGAAAAGGACAGGTGTGCACCGCGACGACCGAGCTTCGGGGACCGTAGGAAGCGGTCGTTCATGCCCTCCACTCGTCGCCGAGTGCACGTTATGACATGCCCAAAGGGCAGTCGGTAGATGTCATGGTGACGCGGCACCACCGCGGCATCTTCGGATGCGTCTGGCGAGCCTTCCTCGACAGCCAAGGTGCGAAGCACCATAAGGCCTAATCGAGCACGCGACGTTCTGTCAGCGGCCTGTCGCCGGCTCAGTAAGTCTCGATTTCGTCAGCCGAAACACCAAGCGTCTTGGCGATCATGCGGCGTGTATTGTCACGAATGCGAGTCACCTTGCCCTGTTCGATTCGACCGATCGTTTTTGCCGATAGAGGTCCGAAGTCCTCTCGGCGGAGCCTGCGCTGTTTCCGCAAGCGTCGTAGCGATGCTCCGAACGACCTTTCGCTCGCGATCCTCGCCTTAGACTGAAGCCTGCGATATTTCTGGTCAAACTCGTAGAGGATGGCATCCGCCGCGGCCTCGTACGCGCCAAACTTGACCGTGTGGCCATAATCCCGAATCGAAAATCTGTTGAAGTCAGGCTTGATGCCGTCGCCTGCCGGCTTGAACGTACTCAAGGGAACGGTCAACGAAGCAAGATTTCCTCGCCAAAGCGTGACCGTGCCATCCTGTCGATTGACGCTGCCACCAATGAAGAGGTTTTCTCGATTTGTGGCACTCAACACTTCCCCTAGCTGCGCGGGAGGCAGAAACCCGTTATGAAGGCTAAAAATCACTTTCCCAAAACAACTGCTGAGAGCGGGAAGGGTTTCGATATCCGGGTGATGCAAAAGCACCACGCACCCCAGTGGCGGCGAAGGCCAGTGAGCGGCTCGGAGAACAGATCTGGTCAAGTTCCGCTCGAAGCTTAGCCAAAGAGTGTCTCGTGATGCGTGCGCGACGGCATCGCGAATTCGCGAGGACGACGAGGCGCTCTCTGCATTGATTCGCGTAAACCATTTTGCCCGGCTCGTACCCCTGGCGAGCAGAATGGTCTTGTTTGGGCCGGTGATTACTGTCGCCATGGATCAGTCCTCGTCAGTTGCTACCGGATTGTCCGGATACATTTCATCCCACGCATCGATGGCCCAACGCCAGTTGTTGGCTAAGCGAAGAATCTGCAGGAGTTCGTCTGGGACTTCGGAAGGATCCGGGGTCGTGTCCATCATCTGGCCCGTCCGCAGATTCAATCGCCACTTGTCGGTTCCCTTGAGAATCGAGACGTGGGGAGGCTCCCGCGTCTCTTTGTCTTGGATCTTTACCTTCCACCTCGCCCGCTTAAGTTGTGTCGGCAATGAGAGTTCCCTCGCCACGGAAGATCCCCGACGGCATTCTCAGGCAAAGGTTTTACGGGGCTACCGAATCCCATTATATGTCCTTTTTTGCGGTAACGGCAATACAGGACATGTGCCGGGAAATGGGAAAAAAGGCCGCGAAAGCGGCGGCAGAAGCGGCATGCTGCTCGGTCGATGCGAGGGAGAGCCGGAGTTCCGCGTGTTCCTTGGTAGCGTGGACGACCTGCTACGAAATACCCACGGCCTCGCCCCCGTCGCGGAACTGGACGGAGACGAGCTGGGCTATCTGGTCGCCCGCGCGGTGGAGATCAAGCGGCGGCGTTGAGCGGGAGCGGGTAAGAACCTACACCAACCCCGACTGCACCGCCCAAACAGCCGCCTGAGTGCGGTCTTTCGCGGCCAGCTTTCTCAGTAGGTTCTGGACGTGTTCCTTCACGGTCTCGACGCTGATCTGGAGCGAGCGAGCTATTTCGTCGTTGGACAGGCCAAAGGCGACGTGGGATAGGACCTGCGATTCCCGGGGCGTCAGGCCGGAATCGCGAGCAGCCCGGGTGTCTCGCGGTTCCATCGAGGCTGCGATCTTGGCGAACCGGGCTGACGCTGGCGGAGGCTTTCCTGCGGTGGCGTTCTCGATGGCCGTGATGAGTTCCTTGGGGCTCACATCTTTCAACAGGCAGTTTGCGGCCCCGACAGCACGGGCACGAGCCATGTACGTCGGGTTGTCGTTGGCTGAAAGCATGACGATCTTGGTCGCCGGCATCGTCTTGCTTAGCGTCGCAACAAGACCGAACGCATCGCCTCCCGGAATCGCTGCGTCCAGGAGCACGACGGCGGGCTTGTGCTTCTTGGCGAGCGATAGGGTGCTAGGGGAGTCGACGGCTTCCCCGACGATCTTGATGCGGGAGCCAGCCAGCATCGACCGTAAGCCCGCACGGATGAGTTCTTTGGGGTAGGCGACGAGAAGGGTGATGGTGGGCATGATGGCTTCAGGTAGTGGGTCAGACGTCTGCGGCGCATCATCCGCCACGGGTTTCTTCTGGCCGCCGTGTCAGAGCGAAGTAGCACACGTACAGCCAACTCAGCAGCCCCGCCAAGATCGCCCAGAGGATCGATCTGTTCCTCTGCCACGAGCAGACTACGGCGAGCACTGTGCCCAATCCGACTCCATCGCGGACAACGCTAAACGTGCCGCCGCCGGGGATGGTCTCAAAGGCTATTTCGGAGAGTACGAACATGCCGAGAGCATAACGCAGGCGCATGCAAAAACCTGCATCTCCACTGGTCACTCGGCTCGCCGCAAAGCAGGCCGGCTCAGTGACCGGATTCGTACTTCAGCAGACGACACCCTGGTTGCGGTATAGCGGTGATGAAAAGGCCGCTCCCCTCGCTGAGATCATTGACTCTTCAGCGATGGGATCACATAACACTGCTGCAGTTCCCTTCACCGGAGATGTAAATGACGCCTGACGCAGCGAAGCCCGAAAAGAAAGTCGAAAGCAAGAGACCCACCGGCAAGAAGCCGACCACCGCCAAGAAGGGCGATGTGAACAAGAGCGAGGAGATTCGCAAGGTCGCGAACACTATGAAGGCGAAGGGCGAGAAGCCACGGCCGGTCGTCATCATCGACATTCTCAAGAAGCAGGGCGTTGAAGTCAGCAGCCCCCAAGTCAGCATGGTTCTGAAGCGGATGGGCTTCCGCCCCCGCAAGCGAAGGAAGAGTGCCGAGGTCGCCCCCAAGGCGGCAGCGGGTAAGGCCGCGAAGAAGTCCACCAAGGTCACGGTGGAAGACCTCGTGGTCGCCAAGAAGGTGGCAGAGCAGATGGGCGGACTGCGGAAGGCTCTGGACGTCCTCAAGGCCCTCCGTGAATTTGAGGGGTGACGGCGGGGGTGAAAAACTCATCCACATAATCCTTCTGAAACCCGTCGCTCGCCGCCAGCATCATCTGAGCATGCAGGGCATCGGGCAAGGGGCCCTTCATCACCTTCCGGGCGTACTCAAGGCAGTATTTGGTGGACGACAGCAAATGGTCTTCGGCTTCTTCCCATCGGCCGCGAACCACCTTCCTCGCATACTCAACGATCCAATAAGGGTTCGCCAGGATTGCCTTCTTGCGCTTGGGCCAGTGGCTACGAGTCACCCTGCTCGCATACTCAATGATCCAGTAGGGCTCCTTACGAATTGCCTTCTCCCCGAGCGGCCAAGGCCCCTTCTTCACCATCTGTGCGTACCAGCACGCAAGGGCGGGCTTACTCGCGACCTTCTTCTCGCCAGGGGTGAAGGCTCCGTGGAGAACATCTGTTGCGTAGTAGAGCGACCATAAGCCACTCTTCGCTATTGCGGGCTCACCCGCCTGAAACCGCCCACTGACCACGTGCTGGGCGTAGCGAACGCTGAACTCGGGGCTCGTCGCGATGATTGCCTCGGCCTCCTTCCACGGCCTCTTCAGGACGAACCTCGCGTAGTTAAACGACCATTCGGGACTCTTCAGAATGGTCGGCTCCAGCGTGCTGTCGGGTTGGCCCTTGTCCTTGGCCTTGGAGTAGGCGTTTCTCGCTCGGGCGTGAACAACTCGGGAACTTTTGTTGGGTAGGGTGCCACGCGAACCCTGGGGATTCTCCATCTCCATGATCTGCCTAGTGACCCACGTTTCACGTGAGTCGTCGTAGCCGTTCGTCTTTAGGCCGATCCACCGCGTGAGTCGCTCTTTAAGCCCATTTCTTGATCGAAGGATGCGTTCATGCGAGTGATGGATCTCGTCCCAGAATGAGACCCTGAAGAGCCACTCGTCTAGGTTCTCTTCCGTCAGCTCGCTCAATCGAACACTAAGAATGATGCTCTCAACGGTAGAAGCCAGTTCTTGGTTCTCCTGTCGTGTTCCAGGCGATGGAGGATTGCATGCGGACGTATCAAAGTTGAGTGCCATGTCTTGTCTGCCTCATTGACGTTGATGTCACGCCTGCTGGACCTGGCCCCTTGGCTTTCTTCACACTCGTTCCTGATGTTCATCTCGTCCACCAACCTCGGTCCCCGACGGCTATCGGCGGAGGGCATTGCCCACCTGCGACGGGTAGCGATCACTGAACAGGGTTACCTCGCTGGCCGAAGGTAGGGTAAAGACAACGTCGCGCGGCTAGGAGTCCACCTTGAACTGCTTCATGTTCTCGACAAATGCGGCGTAGTGCTCTGCCCTGTCGCGTTCGAACGTGGCGAGGTCCATATCGGTCACCCAAGGACTACCAGAGCCATCGTCGTCCTCTTCGTCCTCTTCGTCTGCATAGAAGTCGTCCAGCCCAAACTCCTCGATCAGCACGGCGTCGACATGCTTCTGAATCTTCGAGAAGTTACCACTCCGAATCTCGAAATGGCGAATCCTCCTCTGATCCACTCGACCGCAGAAGCCTTCGCTGAGTTCGCAGTACCGCACCTCAATCTCGAACCCCTGCTCGATGAGTTCGACATAGAGGCCTAGAGGCGGGCTCCATGCCGTGTGGAAATCCAGCTTGGCGGCACCATTGCCAAGTGTTACGGCAGGGTCGCCGAGTTCGCCCACGCCGAAGTCCCACTTAGTGCCCCAGTTGTAGACAGCCCAATTGACCGACGCGTTCACGCCCGTCGGGAGCGGCAGAAACTCGCGACATACCGCGCCGCGAGCGTAGGCATCAAGAAGTCGCTTCATCATTCGCGGGTCCTTATGCCGAATCGTGACGCGGTTGAGGCAGAACTCAGCCATTGACGCAATCTCCTTCTCGTTGGTGTTTGTCGCAATCCGCGAGTTCGGACTTTGAAACAGGATGGGACGTGCCGGCATCAACCCGCGAACCCCACAAGCATGGAGGTCGCCCAGAGTGATCGCCCGCGACTAGTTGGCGTTGGGTTTCCAGTCGCCGTTGTCAACAGCAAGGATGTCCCACTCCCGCCGGCCATCCTTCCAACGGCCAACCGCCACGTACTCAGCCATACCCTTACGGACCAGCATGTTCAGGGTTTCCAACATAGCCTTCGTATGGGAGTTCGCAGACGCGGTGCTGATCTTCTGAGGCCGAATACCCATCTCCCACTCTTCCGGACCGATGCACGCCTTGGCGTCCTTGTCGGTAATGAACACGGGAATCCCACCCCTCGGCTTGCCACCTATGTTCATGCCGATCCCTTGGACCGCTCCGCTCCTCGTCCATATCCAAAACGGAACGCCATCGGCCTGAAGAGGGGTGCTACAACGCCTATCCTTTCCGCCTCTCAAGCTCTTACTTCCTGTTTTCTTCCTCTTCATCTTTCATCCTTCCTTAAAGTCACCGAACCATCGCCAACGAACGGAACCACTCCGTCCGTTGTTTCGTTCTTGTTCCCCCCGGTTGTCGTGCTGCCACGCTCAATCCGAGCGAAGGGCTTCTATCCTTCGTTCCGCCGCAACGTTACGGCGGGAACGCCCCGCGAAGCCGGCTGTCCCGATTACGCGATCTGTCAGTTATCACTGGCGATTGCGTTGTTTGTCTTGATCGTTGGTACTTGCGGCTCTTCGGTGGCATTCGAGCGCTGTGGCTCTGGGAGCAACAAGGGCATCGGGGGCGGTACTGTCGCCGGCCCTCGGATGTCCTTTCGAGCACGGTACCGAACGCCACCGGTGGGAGTCGCCACTTCATGAAGGGTTCTTCGCTGGTTCAACTGGCTTATGGGGTCACTCATCGCGGGCCTCTGCCTGCTCGTCTCCGTCGGGAAACAACCTATCTGCACGCACATGGGCAAGCCCGTCGCGATAAGAGGTCCCCAGGCCCCGACTCGCCCGCTGCTGCATCTCCGACTCATAGAGCCGCTGTGGCAGATAGCGACTCCAGAACACCGCCTCGTTGAAGCTCGCTTCCTCGCAGAACCCCTCGAGGCAGACCCTGTTCTTGCCGAGAGGCGTAGAAACGGACCTGTACTCGCCCGCGAGGTCCTCTACGCGGTCCGCCATCGCGTGAAACTCGGCAGCCAAGGCCACAATACTGGGATCGGCGTCCTTGATTTCGTCGGGAGTGGGCACGGCGTTGATCGCATCGCTGTACCGCTGCGCCCACTCCGTCGCCTCGTAGCCGTCGATCGTGGCAGCCTCTGGGCTCAGCGCCTCTCGCTCGCAGGTCTCGCGGTCGCGATCACCATGGCGCCACACATCGCTGTTGAACTTGCCATTATAGAGCGTTCCGCTGTGGAAGACGGCCCAGCCCACATAACAGAGCATCTCGTCGAGAAACCGGAGCCCGAAGACGAGCGTTGGATACTTCGCGGATATCCGGCGCACCTGCTCGATAGGCGGCACGGAGCGACTCTCGAAGCACACCTCCCTTGGAAGCCGGTCCGGCTCGGGGATAGTGACGTCGAAGGAACCGGTCGTCGCCCCCCATGCCGTAAGCGGATCTTCGGAGCCGAGGGGCACGAGCGCGTTAAGGTCATACTCGGGCGGAGCACTCCCAGAGACGGTGATGTCGGCGTGGAACCGGCTCACCTCCTGCTCGTCGCCGCAGATCACGAGAACGTTACTAGTTATGTTTGCCATGTGGAACCTCACTTGAACGAAAAAAGAGAAGGGAGCGGTAGGTACTTGCTGTCGACTGGGAATCCGATTCGTGCCACTTGTGAGATCGCTTCACAAACACCCTTACTCGCGCTGGAGATACAGGAACCGCGAAACATGCTCGTGGATTGAGCTGCCCGCCGGAGTAACAGTGGTCTCGAACACGCCGTCAACGTCAAAGATACAACCGTCCTCGTTGTCCGGCACATCATCGAGGTCGTCGCACCGCGCTTCATCGATGTAGAGGAGGCTGAGAGTAGCGCCGTTAGTGGCTTTGAAAAATGCTTGTGCAAGATTGGCCCAGAGTGACGAGATCTCTTCGTTGATACTTTGCCACGTTTCAGCGTCTCGGACGTCATCGTCGTACTCGAAGAACATGGTGTCTTCCTCGTCGTCCACCAAATCGAAGATGCGGCCCCAGTCCGTAAAGGCTGGGTGTTTCTCGATGGCCGCGACCTCCCTCGGGCAGATGCCCTTCAGAACCCCGAGGCTAATGCAATAGCCCTGCATGATGCTTGTGCTCATATCTACCTCCGGTTGTTGAGTGGCTCTGTCTTCCGCAACGCTCGTGGCCACTTCTCACACTTGTTGCTACTCGTCATACGTCACTACTCATGACGCGACGAGCAGACTGTAGCCGCCGCCTGGATCGCTGCAAGACATCGCAACACTAGGAAATAGTGCGGTCGTGCGATCCCACCGCACATAACGCTCGTCATTTCTAAGAACAAGGCATGCACTATCTCAGTAATCACGCACTAGACGTGTCGAGGGCGATACATGAGCGATGTGCGATGCATCGCAGAGTCATCGCACCTTGAGTGTTCAGCAAACTGCTGCGAGACGGTAGCGAGGTGCGGCGCGACGTGACGCGATCACGCCGTGGCCAAGTCCAACAGAAGACATCTCCCTGACTGACGTCCATGAAGCGCGGCATGCAGAATGCGACTTTCGGACCCGATGCAAGATGGTCCGCGAAGTGGCTGCCGGCTTAGCCGACACCGGCTCCGTCGCTGGCTTCTCACCACCAGTGCCCTAGCTACGCACTCGTGGAGAGCCTCGTTACTTCACGCGCACGCGAGTGATGGCCACGGCGTCCGGCGGCAGCGTCTTGTCTGCCGGGAAGTGCGATGGCAACTAGGCATCAGTAGCGGATACGCCCTCGACCAAAGAAGCACCTAAAGGTTCCGTTGTCGAAACCGGCGGGCGGATGACGTCGCCGACTCTGATGCATCGCCCACGTGGATACCACGTTTACCGTTGAGCGACCTTGTCTCTATTTTAGGACGTGAGGCATTGCACTACACCTCACGCAGCGTCGTCGTACTCTCTGATTTGCAGTAACGGCCGAGCCAGTAACGCCAGAGGAAAAGCGACTCGACAGTTACGGATAAGGCCAACATCAGCTGTTCAGCTAACCTTGCCCGCAAGCTTGGCCGAAATCCATTTCTCAGCAAGTTTTTGCGGAATCGCATAGTTTTTGCCCTCCTTCATCTTCACCCAAGACGGCTTCTCGGTTTGGATAAGCCGACGAACGTGTGCTTGGGTGACCTTCAGTCGTTTCGCTATCTCGGCGGTACCCATGGTGTCGCTTGAGGACGCGGCAGTGTGCTCAATAATCGTCGAGACCTTAGCTAGCTCGGCAAGTGTCTGCTGGAAGAAAAAGTCTCTCATGCTCTCGACTGGAGCTTTGCCGAACCTCTTCTTTAGCAAGGCTATTTCAACGGCTCTATCGGCTTCAGTCGTCGTGTACAACGGATTGCCGCTCGCGTCCTCGTCAACTGGGGTCAAGTGGGCGAAGATCTGCTCGCCTTCCTGCTGGGAAAGCTCGTTTATCGCGATCAGCTGCTCTTTTGTCCGTTTCAGGCAGTTGAGTAGGACGGTCATCAAACTCTCCTTTGTGTAGGCCATAGCGCCGACCGTGGACCCGCGGCAGGAATGGGCTCGTCTTGAGGCATATGTGCTCCAATGCGGCCTCGGGAGGCCATGCCGAGTACCGCATGGGACGTTACTTTACGCTGTCTAGTCATTATAGCAGGAAAGTGGTTTTTGTAAGCCGGGACACTTTACTTTTATGAAGGGTCTCAGGGTATTTGGAAGGCGCGATGGCATAAGTCGGATCTGGGTCGTGAGATTCCGTCGAAGCGGCAGGTCGCCATCAATGTCGCATCGGGCCGCCGCGGACGGCTACTAAAGGGGTGTCGAACCCAGATGTTTTTCAACCAGGTTTCCGAGTTTCTTTTTTTTAAACTGGATTCCATCTGGTTGAGATCCGTCGAGGAGAGCAGCGGCACGAACGGGTCTGACCCGCAAGCGACAAGGATCCCACGCTCCTTCCACGATTGCCCAAAAACTGGCGTTTCATCCGTGGTAGTGACCCGGCGGCAAGGGTGAACACTGGTGCTCAGCCCAATCAGAAAACCAGTTTTCAGTTGATGGGGAGCCCTCTCTATCGACCGCGATCGCACCGAAGCGGTTTGTGCTCGAGGCCGCGAGTCTCGGAAAAGTGGTTTTCTGGTCCACGACGCCCTCGGCACCAGCACATCAATTCCCCAGACCCGCCCCACATAACGCCTACACCCAGTCCACGGGCAGCTGACACACCTCTTCCTCAATGAGAAGAGAACCCTCCTCTTCCCGCCCAAAAGCCAACTCACCAGGGGTGAACGGGGAGCACGGCCGATCAAGAAGGGCTCGCCTTCACTGGATGTAGTCACCTCATCAGAATTTCGTTCCAGCCTCGCTCTCCTATGTGAAGAGGAGAGCAACGATGAACACTCGAAGCCCGGCGGCACGCATCCAGACCAAAACCCAGTGGCGCCGCGAAGGACGCGGCATCAGGCGTGACGCGGAACCAGACCGACTCCTGCACTGGAACGGCAGGTACGTCGGTCTCTATCGGGAAAAGGACACCACGCAGCTCCGACCCTACACGGTCGCAAGGAACTACCTCCTGGACCTGTTCGCGGACTATCCACGAACCCTCGGCTATCGCTCGAAGGAAGACGACTGCGTCTATAGGGCGGATCCAAAGAAGGTGCGGGGCGGTGCACGAGGCGTCATCGAAGCCGGGTTCAACTACAGGCGATGTGCCGCTGGGATCCCCATGGGGAAGTTCAGGGCCGAGAGTTTCCATGTTCCCGCCGGTGCATCCACCCGTTTCCGGGTGATCGACCTCGACAACCACTCGCCAACGCGTCAAAGCACCGAAGTGCATCTCGAGCTCGTCCAGAGGCTCCAGGAGCGGCTGCCGGAGCTTGTTCGACGAGTCGGTGCCAAAAGCACCTTCTGGCAGTACCGCGGCATAGAGCCCACGGGAATCCAGCTCTGGCTGGTCACCTACGGTCAAAGACCCAAGCAGCAACTGGATGCCCAGATCCGGGACTTTCTCCTTTCGCTCGTTGATCACGATCTCGACATGCGTCTTCGATCGTGCGGCCTCCCAGAACTGGAAAACATCGAGATCCTTCCGGGCAAGAACCTTGTCTCAATGCCGGGCTGCTACGGGAAGCTGGTCTTCACCGACCGTGAGCTGAAGATCACGGACCAGAGATTCGACTGCGAGGGTCTCTACCAGCACATCTCTGGAGCACATCAGGCCGGAGAGGTCTACGGAAGGTACAGGGAACTGGCTCTCGTCAGGGATTTTTCATTCACCGCCGAGAAGCCACTTCTTCTCCCTGTTCCTTCAGCCAAGGTCTTCTCTGAAACCCAGGTGGAGTTCGGCACTGGCTATTGGTCAAAACTGAAAAACACCTGCCTGCGTGGCATCGACCAACCAGATCAACTCCACAGCCAGTTTCTCAAGCCTGTTGCTGAAGCCCTTCTTTTTCGTGAGTTCCATGACCGCGTGGACAAACAGGAACTCGCGTTTCAGGCAATAAAAAAGTGGGTATTCAAAAAGCACAACGGTCTTGTTTCAAGAATCAACGACGAAGACTTCCATCTCGTCGAAAAGCAGATTCGTTCCACGATCAAGAACCTCGTCAAAAAACCAAACCAGAAGACCCTCGACCTCTACGCCACGATTCGTGCCAACGATGCACGTTTCCCAGACAGAAAAGAGAGTCTCCTCCCGTACATGGAGGAAGAAGGACTCCCCTTCTTTTTGAATAATTGTAAGGGGGTCATTTCAGAACACAGAAGAACAGAAGCCAAGCCAGTCGACGACTGCCTGAAACCCGTTGGTCTTCCCGAGCGGGTGGCCGAGCGGCTTCAGGAGTATGCGGCAACACACATGC
>Ga0208783_10000225_pt1 | contig 35271 bp, 34 predicted proteins | sample DEB19_08_DNA_2_FD_184529 | JGI IMG/M metagenome (GOLD analysis project Ga0208783, IMG submission 184529) | Aqueous microbial communities from the Delaware River and Bay under freshwater to marine salinity gradient to study organic matter... | ecosystem: Environmental > Aquatic > Marine >... | reverse complement strand
CATCAATAAGAACACAAAAGTCATAGTTCAAGGAATGACTGGCTCTGAAGGCACCAAACACACTCGTCGCATGATTGCTAGCGGCACACACATCGTCGGTGGAGTCACCCCCGGCAAAGGCGGGCAAGTCGTAGAGATTGAAGGAAAATCGCTTCCAGTTTTTAACACTGTCTCAGAAGCACTCGTTGCTACGGGCGCTAACGCATCTGTTATTTTCGTTCCACCAAAATTTGCAAAGAGTGCGGTCGTTGATGCGATTGATGCACATGTCCCATTGATTGTTGTTATTACTGAAGGAATTCCCGTTCACGATACGGCAAGTTTCTTCGCCTACGCCCAGAAAATCGGTAAGTCTCGCATTATTGGACCAAATTGTCCGGGCCTTATCAGCCCAGGTAAATCAAACATCGGAATCACACCTGCTGACATCACTGGTCCAGGAAAAATCGGTCTGGTTTCAAAATCTGGAACTTTGACCTATCAGATGATGTATGAATTGAGAGATATTGGTTTCACCACTGCAGTCGGAATTGGTGGCGACCCAGTTATTGGCACCACTCATATTGATTGCCTCAAGGCGTTCCAAGAAGATCTTGAAACTGAAGCAATCGTCATGATTGGTGAAATTGGTGGCGATGCTGAAGAGCGCGCCGCAGCTTTCATCAAAGAGCATGTCACTAAACCAGTTGTCGGCTATGTCGCAGGTTTCACTGCCCCAGAAGGCAAAACCATGGGCCATGCTGGCGCAATCGTTTCTGGCTCATCAGGTACTGCTGAAGCAAAGAAAGTAGCGCTGGAGGCCGCAGGAGTTAAAGTTGGAAAAACTCCAAGTGAAACTGCGCAACTTCTTCGAGCGATACTCAAAGGCTAAGAGCGCCCCATGCCTGCTCTTCTGCTTGTAAGTTTTAAACAAGCAGTACGGAGCACAACGTTAATAGTTCTGCCGCTCTCGTTTATCTCTCTTGTTGCATGGGCTACCGCTGGAAGCTCTACTGGAAACACCGCAGATCCACTTCGTGCCGCGATTTGGTTCTTTCTGATTGCCCATCATGTTCCGCTTGATCTAGCTTTTTCAAACAATTCGATTTCTGGTGCACTCACTTTCTTTCCACTCGGAGCGCTGATAATTCCCTATCTTGCAATCAAGAGCGGCTATAAGCGATTAACTCAGGATCGTGATGTATCAACGCTACGAAATAAGCGAGCTCTGGTGCTCTCGTTAGCTCTTACCTATGCGCTTTTTGGAACCTTGGTTTCACTTTTCGCCACAGGTTCAACCGTAAGTGCTCCGTGGTACTTGGTATTCCCAATCTTATTTATGGTCGCAGCCGTCTCAGGATTTCTTAGCGCGCAGCTGCTTCCAAATCACGGAATTCAATTACCATGGCAACGAGCGCTTCGCGCATCATGGATAACCGTCATCGCCCTCACTGGACTTGGGGGACTCGTCTTTGCTCTCTCATTGGCGTGGCATTTTTCAACGGTACTTCAACTCACACAAGTTATTGAACCTGGCGTATTTGGCGGTCTGGCTTTTCTTGCGGTTCAAGTTCTATACCTTCCAAACTTTGCAGTCTCGTCGCTGAGCTATCTTGCAGGAAGTGGAATTGTGATCGGTTCAGGTTCATGGCTTAATCCATTTGTGCATCGCATCGATGAAATACCAGCAGTTCCTTTGCTAGGTGGATTACCCATCAATACTCATCCCTATTTGGCGCTACTTATTGGAGGATTAATCTTCGTAGGAGCAATTCTGGCTCGCTATGGCAGACAGATTTACCCAAATGATCTGGACTTTAGACAATTTCTATTTTCAGCAATGGTTTTTATTGGAATCTTGATCTTGATTATTGCTCGCGCATCAAGTGGAGAATTGCTTTCATCGAATCTCGCCTCGGTTGGCCCGCAATGGTGGCTGATGCCGATTGTGATTACTGCAGAAATCTCAATTGGGGCTAGTCTATTTATTTATGTTCCGATCGTGATAAGAAAAATACAAGAGTCTCGACATGCCACGACGCAAGATAAATAGAGCGCTGATTTCGGTCTCAGATAAGACCGGCCTCCTAGTTCTGGCCCAGGCGTTGGTTAAACACGACATAGAAATAATCGCCAGTGATGGAACGGCTGAGTACTTGCGAGAACATCACATCATGGTAAGTACCGTTACTGAGTTGACCGGCGATCCAGAATTACTTGATGGAAAAGTTAAAACTCTGAATCCGGCGATTCATGCTGCGATCTTGGCTAATCCTGATGATGCATCTGAGGTGAAGCAGCTCGGAGCTATCGGACCGATTGATGCTGTAATAGTGAATTTATATCCCCTTCCCGGATTTGATATTGGCGGTCCAGCACTAATTCGAGCTGCGGCTAAAAATTCAATGTATGTCACCGTTCTTACTGAACCAACTCAATATGAAGCTTTCATTTCACATCTAACATTGGGCATATCTACAGAAGAAAGAAACACATTGGCGCTCCAAGCTCTCATTACGACTGCCGAATACGATTTAAGTCTGGCTGCTGAACGTGGAGTGCAATTGCGCTATGGCGAGAATCCTCACCAAGGCGCGACATTGCTCTCTCGTTCATCTGGGGTTGCCGGCGCGCGAGTCTTGCAAGGTAAAGCGATGTCCTTTAATAATTATGTTGATCTCGATGCAGCCTGGACAATTGCGCTAGAAAATCCAAATAGCGCAGTCATTATCAAGCACGGAATTCCAACCGGAGTTGCTTGTCGGTCTTCGGTTACTGACGCTTATACAACTGCGCTTGCATCTGATCCGATATCTGCTTTCGGGGGAGTTGTTGCGTTCAACCATGAAGTTGATGATCAATGTGCGCGAGCAATTACCGAACGATTTACCGAAGTTGTCGCGGCTTTATCTTTTACAGATAATGCCCTAAAAATTCTTGCCACGAAACCTGCGTTACGAGTTGTTGAAATTCCACACCTACAAACTCACTCCATGGACATATCTGCTATTTCGGGCGGATATTTGATTCAGACTGCGGATTTCACCACGAACGCTGCCGATAATCCCCATTCATGGAGATTAATGTCTGGCAATCCAGCGAAACCAGAACTTCTTGATGATCTACATTTTGCGTGGCGAGTCGTGGCTCGCACTCGAAGCAATGCAATTGTTGTAGCTTATTCACAATCCACAATTGGAATCGGTGCCGGAAGCGTAAATCGCCTTGATGCAGCACGCACAGCAATTCATACCGCTCGCACCCAACATCCCGAAAAATTGCAGTTCAGTGTCGCCGCAAGCGATGCATTCTTCCCTTTTCCAGATGCACTTGAAATATTGGCAGAAGCTGGCATTACAGCGATTGTCCAACCTGGCGGAAGTATCAACGACGGCGCTGTGATTGAAGTGGCTCGTAAAGCGGGAATCTCCATGTACTTCACTGAAATTCGACATTTTTCACATTAGTCTCACAAACGATTTAGACTACGCATCATGACGGCACTCATTCTTGATGGAAAGAAGTGCGCCGCCACTATCAAAGCCGAACTCACACACCGAATAGCTGCCCTAGCTACTAAGCCAGGCCTTGGAACCATCGTGGTTGGAGATGATGCAGGTTCACATGCATATGTAAATGGTAAGCATCGTGATTGCGCCGAAGTTGGTATCCAATCATTCCGAATTGATTTACCGGCTAACGCTTCACAAAAAGATGTATTGGCTGCTATTTCTGAACTTAACAACTCGAAAGAATGCACTGGCTATATTGTTCAACTTCCACTTCCACATCACATCGATGCCCACGTAATTCTTGATGCTATTGATCCACAGAAAGATGCCGATGGATTACATCCACTCAATTTAGGAAAGTTAGTCATAGGTCAGAAAGCCCCGCGACCCTGTACCCCACAGGCAATCGTTGAATTGTTACTACGAAATAAAATCTTACTTTCGGGAAAAGATGTCACCATCATCGGACGTGGCCTAACTGTGGGTCGGCCATTATCAATCTTGCTTTCACACCGAGACATCAATGCCACGGTAACCGTGGTTCATACTGGTACTCGCGATCTTCAATCTCACACAAAGAAAGCTGATGTCGTAATAGCAGCGCTTGGAAAAGCACATTTTCTTCATGCGGCAATGGTGAAGCCCGGAGTGGTTGCAGTCGATGTTGGAATCACTCGCACCCCACGCGGTTTACAAGGTGATTTTCATCCAGATATTGCTGGAGTTGCTTCTGCATACTCACCAATGCCCGGAGGTGTTGGTCCGATGACTCGAGCCATGTTGCTACAAAATCTTGTGGAATTGGCCGAACGTTGATCGCAAGACGCGTGTCATATTTTCTCGCCTTCTCCGGAGTCATCCTTGGAGCTCTTGCGACGGTGCGGATAGGTGCGATTGTGGTTGCCTTTGCTACTGCGATTTTTATTACCCCTGATTTTCGCCAGGCGCGCACCATCGAAAAGATAGTTCCCATCGCTCTGATTGTGTCGCTCATAACAATCGCATTGGCGCTGCCCCGACGCTAGAAGGTAGGTTTCGCGCCATGAGTAGAACTGGAAAAGTAACCGTAGTCGGTGCTGGTTTTTATGGTTCCACGACTACGCTCCGCTTAGCTGAATACGACATTTTTGAAACTGTCGTTCTCACCGATATCGTCGAAGGAAAGCCAGAAGGGCTTGCGCTCGATATCAATCAATCACGATCCATTGAAGGTTTTGAAACGAAAGTAGTCGGCGCAACGACAACGGCTGACGGCAAAGGTTATGAAGCGACTGCTAACTCTGATGTTGTAGTCATAACTGCTGGTCTTCCACGTAAACCTGGCATGAGCCGTATGGACTTGATCGGAGTTAATGCTGGAATTGTTCGCGGCGTCGCAGAAAATATTGCGAAACATTCACCTAATGCAGTTCTAATTGTTGTATCAAATCCACTCGATGAAATGACAGCGCTGGCACAAATCGCATCGAAGTTTCCACGTCATCGCGTAATGGGACAGGCTGGAATGCTTGATACTGCTCGCTTCACTCATTTTGTTGCCGAGAAACTGAACGTTCCTGTTGCCTCTGTTAGGACTCTTACTTTGGGAAGTCATGGCGACACGATGGTTCCCGTTCCAAGTCGTTGTACTGTGGATGGAAAACCGCTCTCGGAAAAACTTAGCGCCGCAGAAATTGAAGAACTCGTTACGCGAACTCGCAATGGTGGCGCAGAAGTTGTTGCACTCCTCAAGACGGGGTCTGCTTATTACGCACCGTCGGCTGCAGCAGCTCGCATGGCTCGCGCAGTAATTCACGATACTGGTGAAGTAATGCCAGTCTGTGCGTGGGTTGATGGTGAGTACGGAATTTCCGGCGTCTACCTCGGTGTCGAAGCCGAAATCGGCCGTAGCGGAATTAAGAAAGTTGTCGAAGGAGATCTCACGGCTTCGGAATTAGATGCCCTTAAAGTTGCCGCTGAATCAGTTCGTTCAAAACAAGCAGATGTAAAGGATCTCTAATCAGTTCGTGATGCGAAAGGTAGATAGATGAGCAAGATCAAAGTACAAGGAACGGTTGTTGAACTAGACGGCGATGAGATGACCCGCATCATCTGGGATTTCATCAAGAAGCAGTTAATTCTTCCTTATCTCGATATCAACCTTGATTACTACGATCTTGGAATCCAGCATCGCGACGCTACGAATGACCAAGTCACTATCGATAGCGCTCATGCCATTCAAAAACACGGTGTAGGCGTTAAGTGCGCGACCATCACTCCCGATGAAGCTCGTGTGAAGGAATTTGGTCTCAAGCAGATGTGGAAGTCTCCAAACGGAACTATTCGTAACATCTTAGGTGGAGTAATTTTTCGTGAGCCAATCATTATCAAGAATGTCCCAAGGTTAGTCCCACATTGGAGTAAGCCGATTGTGATTGGCCGTCACGCTTTTGGTGACCAATACCGTGCCACAGATTTCAAAGTCCCAGGCGCTGGAAAGCTCACAGTTACTTTCACTCCAGCTGATGGGTCTGCCCCGATGGAATTCAACGTTTTTGATTTCAAATCTTCTGGCGTTGCAATGGCGATGTATAACTTGGATGACTCCATTCGTGACTTTGCTCGCGCATCATTCAACTACGGTATCGCTCGCAAATATCCGGTGTATCTATCAACAAAAAATACAATTTTGAAAGCATACGACGGACGCTTTAAAGATATCTTTGCAGAAGTATTCGAGAAAGAATTCAAAGCTGAATTCGATAAGTTGGGCTTGGAATATGATCATCGTTTGATTGATGACATGGTCGCCACTTCGCTTCGTTGGGAAGGTGGATATATCTGGGCGTGTAAGAATTACGACGGCGATGTTCAATCAGACACCGTTGCCCAAGGTTATGGATCACTCGGTTTGATGACCTCTGTTCTTATGTCTCCAGATGGGCGCACCGTTGAAGCTGAAGCTGCACATGGAACTGTCACACGCCACTATCGTGATCACCAAGCAGGCAAAGCAACCTCAACAAATCCAATTGCCTCAATCTTTGCTTGGACCCAAGGTCTACAACATCGCGCAAAACTTGATAACACCCCTGATGTTGCGAAGTTCGCAAGCGCTCTCGAGCGGGTATGTATTGAAACCGTTGAAAGCGGAAAGATGACCAAAGATCTTGCGTTGCTAATCAGCAACGATGCACCGTGGCTCAATACCCAAGAGTTCCTCGCAGCCATCGATGAGAACCTACAGAAAGCAATGAAATAAGGGATCCCAAATAAAAAACCCCCGATTTCTCGGGGGTTTTTTTACTTTTAGGATTACTTCAAACGCTTGCCATCGGCAACATTGAATAGGTGTACTGATTCTCCCTTGGCCGAAACGGTAACGGTCTGGCCAGACTTTGGTGGGTTCTTTGGATCCCAACGGATGATGACTTGTGCGCCTTCATCGCTGGCATTTGCGAACTTCACTGAAGAATCAACTGGCTTGCCATACACGAAGGCATCTGCACCGAGTTCTTCAACGACTTCAACTTGAACATCAAAGCCTTTGCTTGAAGGAACGAAACCTTCTGGGCGAACACCAACGATGACAGATGAACCAGCTGATGCAGGAACATCAATGCTGAGATCTCCGAGCTTGGCTTTACCACCAGAGGCAGGCGCAATGAGCAAGTTCATCGCAGGTGAACCGATGAATCCAGCTACGAAAGCATTGGCAGGATTGTCATAAAGATTGCGAGGAGTGTCTACTTGTTGCAACAGACCATCTTTGAGAACTGCAACGCGATCACCCATAGTCATAGCTTCGACTTGGTCGTGAGTAACGTAGACCGTTGTAATTCCGAGACGACGTTGTAGCGCAGCGATCTGAGTACGAGTTGCGACGCGAAGTTTTGCATCAAGGTTAGATAGCGGTTCGTCCATCAAGAAGACTTGAGGTTCACGAACGATGGCGCGGCCCATAGCAACGCGCTGACGCTGACCACCAGAAAGCGCTTTTGGCTTGCGCTCTAAATATGGTTCAAGATCAAGAAGTTTGGCGGCCTCAAGAACGCGACGATCACGTTCTTCTTTAGCAACACCAGCAATCTTGAGAGCGAAGCCCATGTTCTCTGCAACTGTCATGTGCGGATAAAGCGCATATGACTGGAAGACCATTGCGATGTCGCGATCTTTTGGTGCCACATTTGTGACATCGCGATCACCGATCATGATTGCACCGGTATCAATTTCTTCTAAACCGGCAAGCATGCGAAGTGATGTTGATTTTCCGCAACCAGAAGGTCCGACTAAAACAAGAAACTCACCGTCATTAACGGTGAGATTGAGTTTGTCGACCGCAGGAGTTGTGGTTCCTGGATAGATGCGAGACGCATCTTTGAATACGACTGATGCCATTTTTTCTTCCTTCTCCGGGCAGGTACGTGCCCGACGATCCGTTGGATGAAGCAAGTCCACGACGCCGTGGATGGGCGAAGGCTACGCGTGAGCCTGCCGAGAGGGAAGAGGCACGGCTCACCAAATTCAAAGGTCCGATACCCTTCTGCCTCTTATGGACCCTGGCGGTGCGCAAGCGTTTAACCTCGGAGGCTTAGCCTTCGACCTCGGAGTCGTACTTCTTTTTATCGCCCTGGGCGCAATCTTTGTTGCTGCGGAAATCGCCCTCATCTCGCTTCGAGAAGGTCAGCTCAAGACCCTTTCTGAACGCAGTAAGCGCGGAGCCCGCGTTGCTGACCTCGCATCACACCCCAACCGTTTTCTGGCTGCTGTCCAAGTAGGTGTCACATTAAGTGGCTTCCTCTCTGCAGCATTCGGCGCAGAGCGTCTAGGAAATTACGTTATTCCTCGATTAATCGATGCTGGATTGAGTCAGGGAGTCAGCGAGACGGTGTCACTGATTGGTCTGACCTTGGTCATCGCATATTTCTCACTCGTCTTTGGTGAATTAGTTCCCAAACGTGTAGCGCTCCATTCAACTGAAAAGATCGCGCTCTTTGTGGCGACACCGGTTTCGCTGGTATCACAACTCTTTAAGCCATTGATCTGGTTGTTGTCGCATTCCTCGGATCTGATTTTGAAGCTCTTCGGAATCGATCCCAAAGCATCGCGCGAGGATATTTCGGAAGAGGAGCTCGTCGACTTGGTCACGGGCCACAAAGCACTCACCGAAGAAGAACGTGACATTGTCGAGGAAGTTTTCAATGCCAGTGAACGCCTAGTGCACGAAGTGATGGTTCCGCGCACCGAAGTTGATTTTCTTGATGCGAATTTGCCAGTTTCCGATGCAATTCGAGTTGCGGTTGAGAAAGCGCATTCACGTTATCCCGTAGTTCGTGGAAGTAGCGATGAGGTTATTGGTTTCATCCACGTTCGAGATTTGATGGATCCAGAATATTCTGGAACCCCAACTCCAATCATGGATTTAGTTCGACCAATCATTTATCTACCCGGTACTAAGGGCGTGCTTCCAGCGCTCTCTGAGATGCGAGCCCAACGTCAGCAAATCGCAATTGTGCTCGATGAATATGGTGGAACTGATGGAATCGTGACCCTAGAAGATCTCGTTGAGACGCTTATTGGCGATATTCACGATGAATACGATGAACAGACGTCGGAAGTTTCCAACCAATCTCGCACGGGCGATTACGAGATCGATGGCTTGATTTCACTTGAAGATTTGGCGGAACAAACCAGCGTTGAGATTCCAGAAGGACCGTACGAGACGCTCAGTGGGTATGTCATGCATTCTCTTGGTCGTATCCCAGAAATAAACGATGTTGTGCATCTTGAGGGAGTGCGGCTCACTGTCTTGAGCATGGAGGGCAAACGCGTCGGAACTTTGTTGCTCTCGCAGCGCTCATCTACTTCAGAGAATTGAGAAGATAACCCAATGAAGCGCGTCTTATCGGGAATCCAACCCACAGCCGACTCTTTCCATTTAGGCAATTATCTTGGCGCGGTAAAACAGTGGGTTGATCTACAAAAAGATCATGATGCTTTCTATTGTGTTGTGGATTTACATGCGCTAACTGTCGAGAACGAACCAGCCGTATTGCGTAAACGAACTCTCGCCGCTGCCGCTCAACTTATTGCTCTTGGCGTCGACCCGAATAAGTGCACGCTCTTCATTCAATCTCATCTTGCAGAACATAATCAATTGGCGTGGGTTCTCGAATGTATTGCAGGTTTTGGTGAAGCAAGTCGGATGACACAATTCAAAGACAAATCTCAAAAAAGCGGTACCGATCGAACAAACGTAGGTTTGTTTACATATCCAATTCTTCAGGCCGCGGACATCATGTTGTATCAAGCTCATCGAGTCCCAGTTGGTGAAGATCAACGCCAACATATCGAACTCACCCGCGATCTGGGCCAGCGATTCAATTCTCGATATGGCGAAACTTTCACTATTCCGGAAGCGCATATCTTGAAGAGCGCAGCAAAAATCAACGATCTACAAGATCCAACAGCAAAGATGAGTAAATCGGCTGCCTCTAATTCCGGCGTAATCGATATTCTTGATCCCACAGATGTGAATGTGAAGAAGATTAAGAGCGCGGTCACCGACGCAGGTAAAGAAGTTCGATTTGATGAGAAAGAAAAACCTGGAATCTCTAATCTACTCACCATTCACTCCGCCCTCAGCGGTCGCTCCATTTCTGATCTCGAAAATGAGTTTGCTGGCAAGGGATATGGCGACTTCAAAGGCGCAGTCGCTGATGTTGTGACGTCATATTTCGCTCCCGTCCGAGACAAAACTCAGGCGCTACTTGCCGATGAAAAAGCTTTACTCGAAATACTTCACGTAGGTAGCGAAAAAGCTCGAGTAGTAGCGGCGACCACCCTGGCAAAGGTGTACAACGCTCTCGGTCTAGTCCCATATAAAAAGTAGGAATTTTCCATGAGAATAAAGGCGCTGGTTTTAGCGCTTTTGATGGCAACCTCGAGCGCCTATCCAAGTTCGGGCGTCGAGCAGCTCCCGCCAAAAGTTGCGGTTGCTTACGACATTGGTTTTCTTGGCGATAACTCTTTCAATGACTCAGTCCACGAGGCATTGAGCGCTGCGAAGAAAAAGTATTCATTGGTCGAACCTTTTGTCAGAGAAGTACCAACTGAGGGCACTGCAGTTGATCGTCTCGCGCGTTTAAGATTCCTTGCAAAGAATGGATACACGTTGATTATCGTCGTTGGCGCGGGATATCGAGAGACGGTCCGAAGAGTGTCGATGGAGTTTCCTCTCGTTCAATTTGCACTAATCAACGACAAAAGCTTGGGCCAGATGAATATTTCCAATATTTACTTCAATGAAATTGATGGGGCATATCTTGCCGGCGTTGCAGCAGCTTCAAATTCAAAACGAGGTTCAATAGGTTTCGTTGGGAGCGAGCCAGAGTTATTTGCAAGTTTTTCTAAGGGAGCACGTGCAACAGTAAAGAAAATAAAAATCGTGAACATTCCATACCCTGATGAGATTTCAGCGCTCAAGAGCGCGTTAGCAAAAGTGGATGTTGTGTATTCGACGTGGGACGGTGATTCCTCTGTTCTTACTACCGTGCTAGATGGCTTTGGAGGGAAAGTTAGAGTAATTGCAGAAGCGCCGGATCAATATTTCGCTTCAATTCCAGGCGCCCAGAAAATTCTCCTTGCAACCGTGAATAAAGTGATGACAAAACCGATTCTGCAATTGGTCTCTGCGGCGCTCGAGGATCGTGCCATCATCGACGTTGTCGATGAGAAAAATGGAATTTATGGCCGGGAATACACCGTCAAAAATGGAGGCATAGCGCTGAACTTTGTCGGGCTAGGCGCGTCTCAATCCCAGGTACGGGCAGCCATTTCGGCGATCCGCTCTGGAAAAGTTTCAACAATTCCTTGAGGGTTTCCTCACTTTCTGGGTTTTTTCATCCTTTTTGTAGCGAAAGTTGTTCAATTCGTTATACGGCGCGTTCGGTAATGCCCGCGTGCCCTAGATAGGGTGCGCCTACAACGTTACTCATGGAGAACCCATGGGTCCCTCGGGAGGAAATACTTTGAAAAAGACAATTCGAATCGTCGCAGTACTTGCCGCTGCATCCCTCGCAGTCGGTGGCGCTGTAGTTGCTCCAGCTTCAGCTGCGGGCACAAAGGCATGCCTTGCACTTGATACTGGTGGTGTTGATGACAAGTCATTCAACGCTTCAGCATGGGCGGGCGCGCAAGCAGCACAGGGTGGATCAGTATCAGTTAAGTACTTGGTCGCTCAATCAGATGCTGACTACGCACCAAATATCAAGAAGCTTGTAGATGAAGGCTGCAACATCGTTATCGGTGTTGGCTTCCTTATCGCTGGCGCAGTTGAAGATGCAGCAAAGAAATATCCAAAGACTAATTTTGCAATCGTGGATAGCGGTCCAGCCGGAACTGCAAACCACAAGGCACTTCTCTTCGCAACAAACCAATCATCATTCCTCGCTGGTTACTTGGCAGCTGCTTACACCAAGACTGGCGTTGTAGCTACATACGGTGGAATGAACATCCCCCCTGTAACTGCCTTCATGGATGGTTACGCAAAGGGCGTTGCTCATTACAACAAGGTAAAGAAGGCGAAAGTAAAGGTTCTTGGCTGGGATCCAGCAACAGCGGATGGAACTTTCGTAGGTAACTTCTCTGACTCAGCTAAGGCACTCCAGATTTCTAAGAGCCTCGAACTCCAGAACGCGGATGTAATTTTCCCAGTTGCTGGTGGTCTCGGCGGCGCAACTGCCCAGAACGCGATGTCCTCAAAGAAGTCAGTAGTTATCTGGGTTGACTCTGATGGTGTTATTGCTGCACCTCAGTACAAGTCAGTACTTCTTACTTCAGTATTAAAGGGTGTTGGAACTTCGGTAACTCAGGTCATCCGTGATCAGAAGAGCGGCAAGTTCTCCAGCACTCCTTATCTTGGAACCATCAAGAACAAGGGAACTGGACTTGCTCCGTTCTATGACTATGACTCCAAGATCTCACAGAAGACTAAGGATGAACTCAAGAGAATCGCGCTTGCTATCGCAGCAGGTTCTCTCAAGATCTAACTTTGGTTAGATACAAGTACATTCGTTAGAAGAACGGGCTAGATGGGTGACCATCTGGCCCGTTCTACAATAAAGTTTGAGTTGCATTATCGAAATCACTGAAAAGCCAAAGGGGGCTTCATGTCCGTTGAATTACGCGGCATAACGAAGACTTTTGGCGCACTAGTCGCAAATGACCACATAGATCTCAAAGTAAGTGACGGTCAGATTCACGCCATCCTTGGCGAAAATGGCGCTGGAAAATCTACGTTAATGAATATCTTGTACGGATTAATTGCCCCAGATTCCGGTGAGATTTACGTGGATGGAAAAGCTGTCACGATTCACGAACCAAGCGATGCGCTTTCTGCAGGAATCGGAATGGTTCACCAACACTTCATGTTGATTCCGGTATTCACTGTTGCTGAAAATATCGTTCTCGGCCACGAAAAAATCAAGGGCCCAGGAACCTTAGATCTTGAAGATGCCCGCCGAGAAATTATTGATATCGCTAAGCGTTTTAATTTTGAAATAGATCCTGATGCTGTTGTAGAGACCTTACCCGTCGGCGTCCAACAACGCGTTGAAATCATCCGCGCCCTCATCTACAACGCCAAAGTCATCATTCTTGATGAACCTTCTGCGGTTTTAACGCCCCAGGAAACCGATGAACTTTTGCGAGTCATGAAAGAACTTCGAGATCAAGGTAAAGCTATTATTTTTATTACGCATAAATTACGAGAAGTGCAAGAAGCTGCTGATGAGATCACGATCATTCGTCGCGGCAAAGTAGTCGGGCAAGCCAAGCCGACCGCCTCACAAGAAGAATTAGCCTCCATGATGGTTGGCCGTCCCGTTGATCTTGATGTGAATAAGAAGAAATTCCAGCCCGGAAAAGAAATTCTTTCAATTTCAGATTTGAAAGTTTCGGACGCTACGGGCCGCTCTCTTGTGAGTGATATCAATTTTTCTATTCGCGAGGGCGAAGTCCTAGCAATCGCAGGTGTTCAAGGAAATGGGCAGACTGAATTAGCTCGCGCGATTATGAATTTGGAGGAATTTGTTACTGGGTCAATAACTCTCGAAGGACACGAGTTGGTCGGAAAATCCGTTCGCGATTCGCTCCATGCTGGAATTGCTTATGTCCCAGAATCTCGTGAACTTGATGGACTAATTTCGTCCTTCACCATCGCAGAAAATCTCATCATGGATGTCTTTGATCTGGCTCCGAATGCTCGGGGCCCAATGCTTGATCTCGGATTCATCTCCGAAAATGCAGAGAAACAAGTTAAGGAATTCGACGTTCGAATTCAAAGCGTCACAGATGCGGTTTCGTCACTCTCGGGAGGAAATAAACAGAAAGTCGTTTTAGCGCGAGAGCTCTCACGGCCCGTCAAATTACTTGTTGCAGCCCAACCGACTCGAGGACTTGATGTGGGCTCGATCGAATTCGTCCACGAACGAATTCTGGCGGAGCGCGATGCAGGTAGAGCCGTCTTACTTTTCAGCACTGAACTTGATGAAGTAATGGCGCTAGCCGATCGAATCGCAGTTATGTACAAAGGATCCATCATCGACATTGTTTCACCCGATATTTCACGAAGTGACCTTGGATTGCTTATGGCAGGCGTGAAAGGCAAGAGCGCATGAAGCGACTCTCACTGAAAGCTTTCATACTTCCATTTCTATCTTTCTTACTTGCCATTTTTATTGGTGGACTACTCATTGCATTTTCTGATCCTAAAGTTCTGAAATTGCGTGGAGATTTCTTGGAGATGATCCGAGTTGGCGCGTCAACAGCATGGAGCGCGTACGTCGCTCTCTTCCAAGGTGCAATTTATGATCCCAATCTTGCAGCCAAAGGCGGTGGACAAGGTTTCTACCCGCTCTCAGAAACTCTCGTAGTTTCCGGCCCACTTATTCTTGCCGGACTCGCCGTTGCTCTTGCCTTCAGAGCTGGTCTATTTAATATTGGAGCTCAAGGTCAATTTATCTTTGGCGCGATTGGCGCCTCATATGTCGGATTCACTTTTGATCTGCCGATTGTTCTGCATGTGATTGTTGCGATTGCATTTGGAACTTTCCTTGGTGGTTTGTGGGGCGGAATCGCAGGGTTACTCAAAGCAAAAACCGGAGCTCATGAAGTTATCGTCACCATCATGCTCAATTATGTCGCCGCAAACTTCATTCTCTGGCTATTGAAGACAGATGCATTTTTGCGCGAAGGTCGAACCGATCCCATCGCTCCGGAAGTTCTTCCCAATTCTCGATTACCGCGCTTCTTTGGCGAAGAATTCCGAGTGAGCGCCGCGATTTTGGTTGCTCTTCTTGTTGCCTGGTTGGTAAGCGTTCTTCTTGATCGCACAACGTGGGGCTATCAATTCAAAGCAGTAGGTGCGAATTCGACTGCTGCGAAAACTGCGGGTATGTCAGTTCCATTTGTGATGACCTCAGTAATGATCGTATGCGGTGCCATTGCTGGTCTTGGTGGAGCAGTCAATGTTCTCGGCGCTGAGTATGCATTGACCACAGGAATCGCTGGCTCTTTTGGATTTGATGCAATTACGGTGGCGCTGCTTGGTCGTGCAAAACCACTCGGTGTTGTGTTCTCTGCTTTCTTATTTGCCGGACTTCGCGTCGGTGGCCAGATGATGCAGGCCCGAACTGAAACACCACTTGATCTCATTCTCATCGTTCAGGCTTTGATCATTCTCTTTATCGCAGCTCCCGCGCTCGTTAAGGGAATCTTCCGATTGAAGAATGTCAGCGCCTCAACAGGAATGGCAGCCAAAGGTTGGAACGGATGATGAAGAAGATTTCAACGCTTTCAGCCACTCAAATTCGCACTCGTCGCGGAATATTTACTTTGGGAGTCACAACCCTTTTGAGTGGATTAGTCTTTGTGGTTCTCCCCAAAGATCCTCAAAATACTTCTTTCGGTTTCTTACTTGGTGGGGAATGGGAGCTCTTTAGGCAGTGGGATGTCAATTCTCGTACTGGGGCCGCAATCTTTGTTGCACTGTCATTAGCCTGCACTATCTACGGTTATTTGCGCTTCTTGAAAGATAAGAAGTCACTTGCATTCACACTTATCGGTGGCTTCAGTTTGTTGATGGCATTCCTATGTTGGGCTGGAAATGGGAAATTTATTCCTTTTACTGGAATCGTTGCTGGCGGTCTCGTGCTCGCAGTTCCACTCATCTTTGGCGCTATGGCGGGAGTTATCTGCGAACGTTCCGGCGTCATTAATATTGCTATCGAAGGACAACTATTGGCTGCGGCTTTTGCTGCTGGAGTTGTCGCAAGCCTGACCAAGAGTACTTTCTGGGGACTTTTAGTAGCGCCTATAGCCGGCGCCCTGATCTCAGTTATTTTGGCTACTTTTGCGATCAAATATCAAATTGATCAAGTAATTCTGGGCTTCGTCATCAACGTTCTTGTAATCGGTATTACTGGATTTTTCTATAAGAAATTACTGATTCCCTATCAGGAAACGTGGAACACCGGTCCAATTCTCCAACCAATCAAGATTCCCCTGCTCTCGAAGATACCAATTCTGGGACCAATACTCTTCCACCAAACCATCATTGTTTATCTCATGTATGCAGCAGTAGCGCTCACTCACTATTACTTATTTAAGACTCGTTGGGGACTTCGCACTCGTGCTGTTGGTGAACACCCCACTGCTGCTGACTCTGTTGGCATCAAAGTAAACGCGCTTCGCTTCCGAAATGTCATCATTGCTGGCGCAGTAGCAGGTCTAGGCGGCGCTTATTTCACGGTCGGTGCTGTTGGTGCATTTAGTAAAGAAATGACTGCTGGCAAAGGATTTATTGCTCTGGCCGCACTTATTTTTGGCCGCTGGAGTCCACTCGGTGCAGTCGCGGCTGCACTTCTCTTTGGCTTTGCTGACAATTTGCAAGTTGTTCTATCAATCATCGGAACTGGAATCCCCAGTGAATTCTTATTGATGGTTCCATACATCGCGACAATCATCGCAGTCTCAGGTTTTGTGGGTCGCGTACGAGCTCCGGCTGCGGATGGAATTCCGTATTCCAGAGGCGGCACACATTGATTAACTGGGATCAACTCCGCAGCGAAGCAATCGCTGCTATGAAAAAATCGTATTCACCGTACTCAAAGTTTCCGGTTGGGGTTGCAGGACTTGTCAATGATGGTCGGATTGTTAGCGGATGTAATGTTGAAAATGCGAGTTATGGATTAACTCTCTGTGCTGAATGTTCCATGATTTCAAACCTGGCAATGACCGGAGGCGGCAGAATTCAAGCCGTGGTGTGTGTTGATAAAAATGGTGAACTGCTCTCGCCATGTGGACGTTGTCGACAACTTCTCTTTGAGCACGGTGGCAAGGAGTTACAACTTCTTACCCCGGATGGTCCTCAGCCCATGTCAGTGATCTTGCCATGGGGTTTTGGACCAGACGATCTACCCCAGTAGGTTCGCGATATGGCAGAAGCCTTCGCAGCAGTAGAAATCATCGCGGCAAAACGTGATCGTCACGAATTAAGCGATCCGCAGATTGATTGGATTGTTGACGCCTACACACGTGGCGTTGTAGCAGATGAACAGATGTCGGCGCTGTTGATGGCGATATTGCTCAACGGAATGAACGCGCGCGAAATTTCACGTTGGACTGATGCCATGATCAATAGTGGCGAGCGAATGTCATGGAATGAATTAACGATTCCAACCGTTGATAAGCATTCAACGGGTGGCGTTGGCGACAAAATTACATTGCCACTTGCTCCACTTGTTGCTGCATGTGGCGCAGCAGTCCCACAATTATCAGGTCGCGGTCTTGGGCACACAGGTGGAACGTTAGATAAATTAGAAGCGATTCCAGGTTGGCGTGCAGCGCTGAGCAATTCAGAGATGCTTCAGGTCCTGAAAGATGTGGGCGCCGTTATTTGCGCAGCTGGCGCTGGGCTGGCTCCAGCGGATAAGAAGTTATATGCACTCCGCGATGTCACTGCAACAGTTGAAGCAATCCCACTCATCGCTTCTTCAATCATGTCGAAGAAAATAGCTGAAGGCACCAGTGCACTTGTATTGGATGTAAAAACTGGAAGTGGCGCTTTTATGTCTGATCCGAAACGCGCTGAAGAATTAGCGCGCACTATGGTGGCGTTGGGAACTCGTGCCGGAGTAAAAACTCGAGCGTTGGTTACTGCAATGGATGTTCCGCTGGGATTAACTGCTGGTAATGCTCTAGAGGTCCGCGAATCTATTGATGTTCTTGCTGGTGGTGGACCAGATGACGTTGTCGAATTAACAATCTTGTTGGCTCGGGAAATGCTCGATGCGGCGGGAGTACGTAATGCTAAAGATCCAGCAGTAGCGCTCAAAGATGGAAGTGCAATGGACAAATGGCGAGCGATGATTTCAGCGCAAGGTGGTGATCCAGATGCGCCACTTCCAATAGCCCGCGAAAAAGAAGTAATTACCGCTGAGAAATCCGGAACTATTGCATCGATGGATGCGCTAAAAGTCGGCGTCAGCGCATGGCGACTCGGCGCGGGTCGAGAGCGTCAAGGTGAAAAAGTTCAAGCCGGCGCTGGAATTGAAATCCATGCCAAGCCCGGAGCAAAGATTTCGGCAGGTGCGCCATTATTTACTTTGCATACCGATGAGAGCTCACGTTTTCTTCGGGCGAAAGAAGCGCTACATGGTGCGGTCACGATTTCAGATGACGGCTATGTCGCGCCACGACTACCACTTGTTGTAACTCGAATCGACGCATGAGTTCTTTGGATCGGAAGCCACATTTAGAGGAGATTGTCGCTCTTCCTAAAGCATTACTTCATGATCACTTGGATGGTGGTCTACGACCACAAACCATCATCGATATTGCTGAAGAGATCGGCTATGAAAAATTACCCACCACTGATCCTGAGGCGCTTGCTGATTGGTTTGCTGAATCTTGTAATTCAGGTTCTCTAGTTAGATATCTTGAGACTTTTGATCACACGATCGCGGTTATGCAACGACGGGAAGACCTCATTCGAGTGGCACGAGAGTGCGTCATTGATCTAGCGCGCGATGGAGTTGTATATGCCGAAGTTCGTGGCGCCCCAGAACTATTCACCTCTGGTGGTTTAAGTATCGATAAAGTCGTTGAGGCGACTCTTGAAGGTTACAAACAAGGTGAAGAGATTGCAGCAAGTGAGGGTCACACGATTCGAGTGGAGTCAATTCTCTGCGCACTTCGCCAAAATCACCGTGATCGTGATGCGGCAAAAGCGGTAGTGAAATACCGCGATAAAGGAGTTGTTGGATTCGATATCGCAGGACCAGAAGATGGTTTCCCTCCTACGAATCAACTACAAACTTTTGAATATTTACGTCGAGAGAACGCTCATTTCACAATACATGCTGGTGAAGCCTATGGATTACCTTCAATTTGGGAGGCAATTCAATATTGCGGCGCTGAGCGCTTGGGGCACGGAGTACGCATTATTGATGATATTGATTTCAGTGGAGCTGAGCCAAAACTGGGAAGACTAGCTGCATACATTCGAGATCGTCGTATCCCATTAGAGATTTGTCCGACTTCAAATCTTCAGACCGGTGCGGCATCAACTATTGCTGAACATCCGATTGGAAAGTTATCGAAATTGCGTTTTCGAGTAACTGTCAATACTGATAATCGATTGATGTCGCGTACATCAATGAGCAATGAAATGCATCAATTAGTGGAGGCGTTTGGTTGGACGTTCACGGATTTACAGCGCGTCACTGTAAATGCCTTGAAGAGCGCCTTCATTCCCTTTGAAGAACGGTTAAACATTATTGAAGAGATTGTTAAGCCAGGTTTTGCAAAAATTGCAGGTTAATTAAATCCCGATTGGGTGCCACACCGTCTTGTATTCCATGAAGGACAAGATTCGATCAGGAGAGTTTTCACTCTTGAATCTATGGATCCGTTTTAGATTTTCGGTTCCAGATTTACGTATGTCGGCATCGCTCTTGGGATCCAATCCTGAGATATCAATTCCATCAACTTCCATGTGAGATGCCATCCAAGGAGCTAGTTCGCTTGTAACGCCTGTGAGAATATTGATGACTCCAGCTGGAACATCTGAAGTTGCGCAACACTCAGAGAGCGTGATTGCTGGCAACGGGCGTCTCTCACTTGCGACGACGACAGCGGAGTTACCTGAGGCAAGTACGGGTGCCAACCCACGAACGACGCCGAGAAGTGAAGACTTTTGTTCTGCAAAAATTCCCACCACACCAAGTGGTTCGGGAATCGTAAAGTTGTAATACGGTCCAGCGATCGGATTTGTGCTACCCGCAGTGCTAGAAATTTTGTCAGTCCATCCTGCGTACCAAACCCAGGTATCGATAGCTTCCTGAACTTGTTTGAGCGCAGATTTAGGAGTTGCGCCTTCAAGAGCCATGATTTCAGCGACGAATTGGTCGCTTCTTCCTTCCATGATTTCTGCAATTCGATAAAGAATCTGTCCTCGGTTGTAGGCAGTAGCGCTACTCCATTGCGGATGAGCATTTTTCGCGGCAAGAACTGCGTCACGTAAATCTTTTCGAGAGGCTTGAGCAGGATTAGCGATGAAGTTCCGCTTTGAATCTTGTATCTGATACGAACGACCTGATTCGCTTCGCGGGAATGCGCCACCGATAAAAAGTTTGTAGGTCTTTTTCACATCAAGTCTCATGAGTGAGCTCCCTTGATATATGAAGAAAGTCCATGTCGTCCACCTTCGCGACCCCACCCTGACTCTTTATAGCCACCGAATGGGCTAGCAGGATCAAACTTATTAAAAGTATTTGCCCAAATCACGCCAGCTTTAAGTTGGTTGGAAGCCCATAGGATGCGAGAACCTTTATCAGTCCACACACCTGCTGATAATCCAAATGGCGAGTTGTTTGCCTTTTCGATTGCTTCTTGCGGAGTTCTAAAGGTAAGAACGGAAAGCACGGGACCAAAAATTTCTTCGCGGGCGATGCGATGGGCCTGGGTCACGCCGGTGAAGAGCGTTGGAGCAAACCAGAAACCGCGATCTGGTAAATCACATGGAGCTGACCAGATTTGAGCACCTTCAGTCTCCCCAGAATGTGTCAGCTCACGAATCTTGGAAAGTTGAGCTGATGAATTTATTGCGCCAAGGTCTGTGTTCTTATCAAGCGGATCGCCAACTCGAATCTTCGACATACGAATCTGCAATTTATGGATAAATTCATCATGAATGTTCTCTTGCAATAAGAGTCGAGAACCTGCGCAACACACATGTCCTTGATTGAAAAAGATTCCGTTAACAATTCCTTCGACCGCTTGGTCAATCGGAGCGTCTTCAAAGACTACGTTGGCCCCTTTTCCGCCTAATTCAAGCGAAACTGGCGTATTAGTTTGTGCAACGCTCGTGGCAATTAATTTTCCAACTTCAGTCGAGCCAGTAAATGCAATCTTGTCGATCCCAGGATGTTTAACCAGGGCGCTTCCAGTTCGACCGTCACCTGTGATGATGTTGACGACACCAGCAGGTAAGTCTGCTTGCTGACATATTTCTGCAAAGAGAAGTGCTGTAAGTGGCGTGGTCTCTGCAGGTTTCAGAACAACGGTATTTCCAGTGGCAAGAGCAGGAGCAATCTTCCACGCCAACATCAAGAGCGGGAAGTTCCAAGGAATTACTTGACCCACGACTCCGTGCGATTTGGGGGATGATCCAAATCCGGCAAACTCGAGTTTGTCCGCCCAGCCTGCGTGGTAGAAGAAATGTGCAGCAGCAAGTGGAATATCGACATCACGAGTTTCACGAATGGGCTTTCCGTTATCGAGCGATTCAACAACAGCGAATTCACGCGAACGCTCTTGAAGTAACCGAGCGATACGGAAGAGATACTTTGCTCGCTCTTTTCCGCTGAGCTTTGACCACACTTTCACATATGCGCTTCGAGCTGCTTTGACTGCCTTATCGACATCTACTTCATCAGCAAAGGAGATTTTTGAAAGAGTCTCTTCTGTTGCGGGATTGATGCTTTCAAATCTCTTCTTACTATGTGGCGCAACGAATTTTCCGTTGATAAACAATCCATACTCTTTCTGAATTGCCGCCATTGCCCGCGATTCAGGCGCAGGTGCGTACTCAAATCCGTTATTAGTCGCACTCATGATCAATCCACCGTAACATAATTTGAGCTCGAATATCTGCCAGTAGCCATTTTCATCCGCTGCATGAGTAGATCATTAAGAAGCGCGCTGGCGCCAATTCGAAATAGCGAGGGATCAAGCCATTCCGGACCAGCAATTTCGTTGACCAGCACCAATTGCTTTATTGCATCTTTAGTAGTTCGGATTCCGCCGGCTGGCTTCACGCCAATTCGATTGCCTGTGGTAGCAAAGTAATCGCGAACTGCTTCGAGCATCACTAAAACAACTGGCGCAGTTGCGGCTGGCGTTACTTTACCTGTGGAAGTCTTTATGAAATCTGCACCTGCCACCATCGCGAGATAAGAAGCCTTTCGCACGTTATCAAGAGTGACGAGTTCTCCAGTTTCTAGAATTACTTTGAGATGTGCTTTATCACCACATATTGCCTTAATAGCAACAATCTCTTCATAAACTTCACCAATCCGTCCAGATAAAAATGCGCCTCGATCAATCACCATATCTATTTCGCTGGCGCCCAATTCGATTGCATCTTTGGTATCGCGAATCTTTACTTCACGAGAAGCTCGTCCCGATGGAAATGCCGTTGATACCGCGGCTACAGGAACAGACTCGCCACCGATGGAATCAAGATGTGCGCGAGCAATACCAACCATGTCGTTATAAACGCAGACTGCGCCAACATGTGGAACCGTGAGATCTCGTGGATCGGGACGAACTGCCTTTGAACAGAGCGCTCGAACTTTTCCGGGAGTATCAGCTCCTTCCAGAGTCGTAAGGTCAACCATGCTGATAGCCATATCGATGGCCCATTTCTTACTGGAAGTTTTGATGCTTCGAGTTGCAAGCATGGCAGCTCTTTCATTGGCGCCAACTTGATCGACTGGTGGCAGCGTCTGGAGAAATCTGCGCAGCGAATGTTCAGAACCATCAACTAATTGTTGGGCTGACATAGCGGCGAGTCTACAGAATGCTAGGAGAGAAAGGTACGGAGTTCTTTCTCTAATTCTCCGATAATTGTTTCGGATTCGACCCGATTCTTGCTGACGACTTCAATGTAACACTTTATCTTTGGCTCGGTTCCGCTTGGTCTTACGATGACGCGGATATTGTCAGCAAGATAAATTCTCACTCCATTTGTGGGCGGTAAGCCATCGGTCGGTTTCTCTAGGTCATCGAATTTTGATACCGCAAACCTTCCAATTGATGACGGAGTCTGATCACGGAAACGCGACAAGATTGCATCTATCTGTGAAACATTTGTGGTTCTTACTGAAATCTGCTTGGTGCCGTGATAACCATGACGAGCCCAAATCTCCTCAAGTAAATCACCCAATGTTCGTTTTTCGCGTTGTAAATCTGTGGCAAGTTGCGTTAAGACCAGCGCAGCGCTAATTCCATCTTTATCGTTTACTGATGAGGAATCCACCGCATAACCCAGAGCCTCTTCATAACCAAACCAGAGATGTGGAATCTTAGCCAGCCATTTGAATCCAGTGAGAGTCTCGGTAAATTCGAGATTGTAATGCCGAGCGATCTTGCTCAAGATTGACGATGAAACGATGGAGTTGGCCAAGATTGCTTCCTTATTTGGAGCCTTACGTGCCATGTATTCACCGAGCAGCGCTCCGACTTCATCGCCGCGAAGCATTCGCCATTGACCAGATTTCTCCATAATTGCTGCGGCACAACGATCAGCATCTGGGTCGTTGGCGATAACTAAATCTGCCGAGACTTCGGCAGCTTTCTTCAGAGAAAGATCGATTGCTCCTGGTTCTTCGGGATTTGGAAAAGCCACCGTAGGAAAATCAGGATCCGGCTCGGCCTGTTCAGTTACAAGAATTGGTTCCGGAAATCCTGATGTGATAAAAACTTTTCGAAGCGTTTCAGTTCCAACACCATGCATAGCTGAATACACAACTTTGAGGGTTCCAGGCTTTGTCGCCAGTCGTGACGTTGCTTCGACATATGCATTGACATGACTTTCATCGAGAACTTTCCACCCTTGACGACGTGGCAAAGTAGGAAGTGGTGCCACAGCAGCAATATCTCGAGAAATCTCGCTGTCAGTGGGGGAGATTATTTGAGATCCTTCATAACGCACTCCATTAACAACTCCGCCTAAATACACTTTATAACCATTATCTTGAGGTGGGTTATGGCTCGCTGTCACCATAATTCCAACATCACACTTGAGATTTTTCACTGCGTAGGCGAGGACTGGTGTTGGTAGTGGGCGAGGGAGAACGTAGGTTGTGAATCCCGCCCCCATCATGATTTCTGCAGTATCTCGAGTGAAATCTTCAGAGCCATATCGAGCATCACGCCCGATAACAACAGAGTTCATTCCGTGGCGCTTCATATATGTTGCAATTCCAGCCGCAGTTTTTGTGACCACCGCTCGATTCATTCGCGAAGGTCCAGGACCAAGCGGACCTCGAAGCCCGGCAGTTCCGAACTCTAGAAATCCTGCAAAACAAGAACGTAATTCTGCTTCATTATTCGTATCAAGAAGGCTCTGCAGCAATTGTTGTGTTTGTGAATCAGGATCCTCATCGATCCATTTCTCAATTTCAGCGCGAAATAGCGAATCAATACTCATAAATCAGAAGCCAACTTTGCTAAGAGTGCGCCCATTTTTGAGGCAGAAGCTTTTCCGGCTGCAATGACTTCATCGTGACTCAATTTTTCTCCCGACATTCCCGCGGCAGCATTTGTCACTAGTGAAATTCCAACGACTTCAGCGCCCATTGCGTGCGCAGCAATCGCCTCGGGAACTGTAGACATTCCCACGAGATCTGCTCCCATAGTTCGTATCATCCTGATTTCTGCGGGTGTTTCATAAGTCGGGCCACGCCAATGCGCGTAAACACCTTCAGCAAGTGATGGATCAGCGTTTTTGATGATGGATCGGATGCGAGCGCTATAAAGGTCAGTCAGATCCACGAAATTAGCCCCGCGAATGGGGCTTACTGCTGTGAGAGAGATGTGATCCTTAATTAAAACCGGCTGTCCAACCTGATAGTCAGGGTTTATTCCACCACAGGCATTTGTGAGCACAATAATTGTGCAACCAGCTTTTACGGCAGTTCTTACGCCATGTACGACAGGCTCGATTCCTTTGCCTTCATACAGATGAGTGCGACCCAAGAAAACCAAAACATTTTTACTTTCACTAGAACCGAGAGTGTAGGAACGCAGAGATGATCCATGGCCCTGAACCGAAGATTTTTCGAATCCATGGAGTTCATGGAGCGCAATCTCATGAGTGGGAGTCCCGAGATGCTCGGCAGCATCGACCCAGCCAGAACCCATAACGAAAGCGATGGAGTGTGAACTCTTTCCCGTTTTCTTTGCTATCTCTACTGCAGCAAGTGATGCTGCGCCAATGGGGTCTTCATAGAGATCAACCATGGCTGCAATCTATCGGGTAGGACGATTGATTAAGAATTGAATGTAATCTTCAGGCGCACCAGCTTCTCGCGCCGCGCTAGACATGATTTCAAGGTATCGCCGAGATGGCGCGCCACCTTCAAATGAATTGAGAACATAGACATAGCAGAGAGCGGAACCATCTAGCGTTTCGACTCGTACTCTAATTTTTCGGTATAGATCTCTTGTGACACCTTCCCATTCATCAAGTGCACTCTCATCTGCGCTCGTGAGATCGTAAATTGATACAAATACGCTTTCTGATGAGTCCTCAGCAAGAGTTGCGACCGCTCCTTCCCAGCCAATGTCCTCACCACCAAAAGTTAATCTCCATCCGCGGAGCCAACCCGTTCCTCGATGCGGTGAATGAGGCGCCCGAAGCAGCATCTGCCTGGGATCTAGATTTGAACCATATGCAGCATAAAGAGTCATGAAATCAGCTCAAACCATTCATAACCCAGTGAATTAATTGCATTTCGAAGTAAAGGAAGAGATAGACCAATAACGTTTGAAGTCTCACCTTCGACGCCGGCAATGAATGGCGCGCTCAGGCCATCCAAAGTAAATCCACCTGCAACATTCAAAGGCTCACCGGTTGCGACGTAACCGGCAATCTCGTGATCAGTCATCTGGGCAAAATGCACGCGAGTGGAGACAACATCGCTGATTTCAATACCTTTGTCGGTATCGATAAAACAATGCCCAGTATGCAAAACTCCAGATTTCCCACTCAATGATCGTGCTCTCGCAATCGCATTCTCAGGCGTACCTGGTTTCCCTAGAGATTTACCTTCGAATTCAAATGTTGAATCGCAACCGATGATGATTGCGGGATAGTTGATTTTCTCTTTTACAGTGTGCGCTTTAACAATTGCAAGAGCGATGACGAGTTCTCGTGGTGATAATTTAGAATACGAAGAATCTTCTTCATCGACACCACTCACCACAACTGTAGGTGAAATTCCAACGCTCTTTAGGAGTCTCTGACGAGATGGGGATGCAGAAGCAAGAATTATTGCAGGCTTCATAACTAACTTCTTCCGAGCGCTCTAAATTTCCATCCCGCTTGGATCCATTTCTCGCGATCTAGCATATTTCGACCATCAATAATGATGGAACTCTTGACTTGTGACTTTAGAGAGTGAGGATCTAATTCACGGTACATCTTCCATTCCGTTAAGTGCAAGATTGCATCCGAATCTTTAATGCACTCATCAACGCTCATTGAATAACTCAAGGCCGGGAATCGACGACGAGCCGGCTCTATAGCTTTGGGATCATGAACCCAGACATCGGCGCCAGCTGAATGAATTTGTGCAGCAATATCTAGTGCAGGGGAGTCACGAACATCATCACTATCAGGTTTAAATGCCGCTCCAAGTACTGCAATCTTCTTCCCTTTGAGATCTTCACTCACATCGGCCCTCACCAGGTCGATCATTCTCTTACGCGCGCGCAGATTGATGGAATCAATTTCTCTCAAGAACTCTAATGACTGCTGCGCTCCTAATTCTTCTGAACGGGCCATGAATGCACGTATATCTTTAGGCAAACAGCCGCCACCAAAACCAATTCCGGCTTGTAAGAATCGGGAACCAATTCGGGGGTCATATCCGATTGCTTTTGCAAGTACCGTTACGTCTCCGCCGGCAGCTTCACATATTTCTGCCATTGCATTGATAAACGAAATCTTTGTGGCCAAGAAGGAATTTGCGGCGACTTTTACTAATTCTGCTGTTGCTAAGTCCGCGCGAATCCAAGGAACGTTATTTGCGAGAAGCGGAGCATAAACTTCTTTGAGCATTTCTTCTGCGCGATCAGATGTCACTCCCACAACAAGTCGGTTTGGACGCAAAGTATCTTCGACTGCAAAACCTTCACGCAAGAATTCTGGATTCCAAGCGAGTTCAATTGAGGAATTGAGTTTCTTGAGAAGTTCTGCAAGTCGCGCTGCCGTTCCGACCGGCACGGTTGATTTTCCAACAACAAGCGAACCTGGTTTTGCATGGGGAGCAAGTGCTGTTACTGAGGAATCTACATAAGTTAAATCAGCTGCAAGACTATCTTTCTTTTGTGGAGTTCCGACGCAGACGAAGTGCACATCGCAATCTGAAACTTCTTCGAAGTTAGTACTAAAGGTGAGTCGACCTGATTGAACTTCACGGTGCAGCATCTCCTCAAGATCAGGCTCAAAGAATGGGACTTTGCCATCGCGTAAGGAAGCGACCTTTTCAGGATCGACATCAATTCCAACTACATGAAAACCAAGGGAGGACATTGCAGCCGCATGGGTGGCTCCGAGATAACCAGTGCCAATTACTGACAACTTCAACATTATGGGGTGAGCCTACCCTTTACATGGATTATCGGCGGCGCTATTTGTCTTGAACTTATCTACAATCGAAGGCGAAGCCGAGGGGTCAGCTTTCACTGTATCCAGTAGCGCATCATCATTCTTGATTCGCTCAAATAGTTCAGGAGCCAGAATCGGATCCCACAAAACTGCAGCACTCACGCCATTCTTACTGTAGTTGTAATACTTCAGCGGAATTGTAAGAGTGCGAACATTGGATGCAGAGAGATTTCGTAATTGCTTACCCAAAGTCAGCAAATCACCCTGACTTAATCCTTTATCTGTGACAACGCTATCAAGTGCAGAGCTAATGAAATCCACCATGGTCACAGGATTGAGAAGGACGCCAGCGCTCGTTGCTTTGCGCAACATTGCTCCAGCAAACTCTTGTTGACGCTTCATCCGACCCAAGTCACCTAGACCATCGAATTGTCGAGTCCGCACGTATTTAAGTGAATCGACTCCATCAAGAATATGTCTACCGGCCGGAAGAACTAAATGACTTTTGGGGTCATCAATATCTTTTTTGGTACAGATTTCCACACCGCCAAGAGCATCTACCATCCTCACAAAACCCACAAAGTTAACTTCGATGTAGTGATCTATGCGAAGGCCAGACATTTCTTCGAAAGTTTGAATAAGAAGAGGTGCGCCACCCCAATTAAACGCCGAATTAATTTTCGAGTGCGAAGCAGGAACCGTTTTTCCTTGAGTATTGGTGTGTTCCGGGATCAGAGCATAAGTATCGCGAGGAATCGAGACGATGGCAGCTTTATCGCGCTTTTTTGAAATATGTATTAACAACATAGTGTCGGATCTCTTGCCCGCTGCGACTTCAGTTCCACCAACTTTTAATCTCTTGATTTCAGCTCGACTCAATCCTTCTCGAGTGTCTGAACCAACCACCAAGTAATTTACTGCCGACGACTCTTTTTTCGGACGGTTATCTAGTCCGCCAAATGCATCGATTTTTGGGATTGCCGCAGTGATTCGACCAAGACCGGCCCAAGAAATAGCAGAAATCGCCACGATTGCTAAAGAAAGAATCGTGAATGCGCGAATTGCCCGTGGTGATTTCACATAGGTAAGAGTAATTGGGCGATAGCGTTTGGTGGTTATGGCTAGCCCACTTTCTTGCGGTGATGTGTCACACCGGTTCCCATCGGTCTCCATCATTCTCACAGTCGTAAACGAAGAGGCGCACCTTCGCTCTGCGGTTCAGGCTGCTCTCAACTCGGACTATGTGGGCGAACTCGAGTTGGTGATTGCAGTAGGACCATCGAGCGATAAGACCTTGGAAATTGCTGATGACATGGCTTCACACGATTCAAGAATTCGAGTTATTGAAAACCCCACTGGAAAGACACCAAATGGACTTAATGCAGCACTTCAAAATTCGAGGCATGACATTGTTGTACGAATCGATGGGCACTCCGAAATTGAATCTCACTACATTCGCACGGCAGTAGAAATATTAAATGAGACTGGAGCCGCAAACGTCGGCGGTTTAATGGCTGCTGAGGGAATCACTCCATTTCAGAAAGCAGTAGCTCGTGCTATGCGCTCTGCCATTGGCGTTGGAGCTTCTAGATTTCATATTGGTGGAAAAGCCGGAGCGACCGATACCGTCTATTTAGGAGTTTTTCGCCGTAACGCCATCGAGAATATTGGAGGTTATGACGAGAAATTCATTCGTGCCCAAGACTGGGAGATGAATCATCGCTTGAAATTAAGTGGTGGCGTGGTCTGGTTTGATCCAAGGCTGAAAGTCACATATAGACCACGTCCAAATGTAGGTTCACTCGCACGCCAGTATTACGATTATGGTCGTTGGCGACGGGCGGTAAGTAGACGCCACAAAGGAACTATTAATTTTAGGTATTTAGCGCCACCAATTAATTTTTTAGTGTGCTTGGCGTCGCTTGTATTAGGGATATTCTTCAATACGTTATTTATGGTTCCCATTTTCATCTATCTCACTTCGATTGTCGTTGCATCCTTAGTTATAGGTAAAAGTTGGAGTGAGCGATTAAGACTTCCCTTAGTATTGATAATTATGCATTTTTGCTGGGGATTTGGTTTCATTTCTTCGCCAAAGTCGCTTTTGCCAAGGTAACGCAAGAACGCTGCGGTACCCTAAGAAATATGAAGTATCGAGCTCACTTCCTCGGCTCACGCGTGCTCGCATTAGCGCTCGCGGTGCTCATGATCCTGCCGACATCCAATTCCTTTGCCGACCCAACACCGCAAATTCGAATTCCTTTAGATTTCCGATTTATTGGTTCAGGCTACGGTCATGGCGTCGGCATGAGCCAAATTGGAGCTCGCGGTCAGGCGCTCGAAGGCAAAAGCGCGTTAGAGATACTTAATTATTACTATCCAGGTACAAGCGTTACTCCATACCCTGACAATGAATTGATCAGAGTCAATATCGCAAATTTGGCGAACTCAGTTTCGCTGTCTGTTGTTGGAGGTAAAGGTCAAATACGACTGTACCAAGGCGATATACCGGCGACTGAGAATCCAGAACCTTTCGGGACATATTTAGGGGATACGACTGCGCTCTTCTCAAACTTTGCTGGGGCAGTAGTTCCTTTACTGTCTTCTCCCACAACTAAGTTTGCACCTTTTACACCTGCAAGTGCGTGGACTATTCGTTGGGATTCTGCAACCACAACTGTCGCTCTCACAAACGGAACTGAAACTGCTCAATATCGTTATGGACAAATAGTCTTCAAGAGCGTCACAAATCTCGTTACTTCCTATCTTGCCGTCACTAATACTTTAAGACTGCATGATGAGTACTTGTGGGGCTTAGGAGAAGTTCCATCGTCGTGGCCAGCTGCTGCACTTGAAGCTCAAGTAATTGCGGCCCGAACTTATGCACTAGGAAAACTCTCCAAAATTCGAATCGAATGTGATTGTAATATTTATAATTCCACCGCGGATCAGAACTTCGTTGGTTATGCGAAGGAAACCGAAGCAATCTACGGCATCAAGTGGAAAGAGGCGGTAAACCGTACATTTGTCGATGAGAATAACTCTCTGGTTATTACCTTGGATGGAAAGTTCATTAATTCCTTCTATTTTTCATCGAGTGGAGGTAACACCCAAAACATCGCAGAAGTTTGGGGGAGTTCATTTAGTTATCTTCAAGGAGTCCCAGACCCTTGGAGCTTAGATCCATTGATAAATCGCCGATACGCTGTTTGGTCTCGATTTATTCCTCAAGAAACGATGGCTTTAGCTTTTGCGTTACCGAATGTCGTGAGTTTTTCTATTAATTCTCTAAGTGCAACAGGAAGCGTTACATCAATTACTGGATTCTCTAGCACCGGTGTATCTGTAACTCTCACAGGTGAAGTATTCCGTGCTCGAGTTAAATTGCCATCAACTTGGATACTTAATAAGAAACCATATGCTCGGTTTCCAGAAAGGGCCACAGAATGCCCACTCATAATTTCTGTGAAAATTCCAACCTGCTTGTATTAATAATGGCGTGCAGTTTATTAACGACTGAAAGTATTAATTGGAGTGTAAGACTGAATTAAGTCCGCCCCAGCTGCCAGTCTTTGGAAGCGCTTCAATCGCACCATTTTGAGAATTACGTCGAATGAGAATTCCATGTGCGCCGGAAAGTTCGCGTGCCTTGATGACTGTCCCATCAGGAAGTTTTACCTTGGAACCAGAAGTGAGATAAACGCCGGCTTCAACCACGCATTCATCTCCCAAGGAGATCCCAAGCCCCGAGTTCGCCCCAAGAAGAGTCTTCTTCCCAATCGAAATAACTTCTTTACCGCCACCACTCAAAGTTCCCATTATTGAGGCGCCTCCACCGATATCTGAACCATCACCGACCACAACTCCGGCAGAAATTCGCCCTTCAACCATTGATGCTCCGAGAGTTCCAGCGTTAAAGTTAACGAAACCTTCATGCATCACAGTTGTGCCAGACGCTAAATGCGCACCCAAGCGAACACGATCAGCATCTGCGATTCGAACACCTTCTGGAACAACGTAGTCAACCATTCGAGGAAATTTATCTACACCGAAAACTGTGACGTGACCATCTCGAGCTCGAAGATCATTGCGCACTTCAGAGAACGTTGATACAGCACATGGCCCCGATGAAGTCCACACAACGTTGTTGAGGATTCCAAATATTCCATCCAGCGAAAGCCCATGAGGCTTGACGATTCGATGCGACAGTAAGTGAAGTCTCAGATAAGCATCAGATACATCGCCAGGCGCTTTGGCTAATTCGATCTCGATGGCGACTGCTTTCTTTGAGACTCGACGAACATCATCAACGCCTTCGAATTTCCTTAAATCAATTTCTGACCGATTTTGAAGGGTTCCAAGACCAAGGTGATGGAAGTAAGTGTCAAGAATCGAGCCATCAGAGGCGATTGTTGCAATACCAAATCCATATGCGTTCAATTCTGATGCGCTCACGGGCCAAACCTACCAATAGAGTGGCGTCGTGAAGATTGCTGTTTATTGCGCATCATCTACTGCAGTAGCAGCAGAGAATCTGACTCTTGGCTTTGACCTTGGCGCAGCCATCGCTTCACGAGGTCACGAACTTGTATGGGGTGGTGGCGCAATTTCAGTAATGGGTGAAGTTGCCAAAGGGGCGCGCAGCCAAGGCGGGCGAACTATCGGGGTAATTCCTGAGCGACTGATGAATATTGAATTTATTGATCATGAATCAACCGAACTACATGTTGTGGCTGACATGCGTGCCCGTAAAGGAATGATTGAGAACCTCGCCGATTCATTCATTGCTCTCCCAGGAGGAATCGGAACTCTGGAGGAACTCTTCGAAGTATGGGTCGGTCGATATCTCGGCTTCCATTCAAAATCAATTGCAGTATTGGATCCTCACGGAACTTATTCGTCACTTCGAGTTGCTCTGGATGATTTGACTACGAAAAAGTTTATGAAACCAGGTCAACACGAATTAGTAGCGTGGTGCTCCACAATTGACTCAGCGCTTAATCATGTAACTATCGATGGACGTTAATTGAATGTCGCTTTCGGAATTTAGAATTAGCGTAAAAGTTAAAGCACCACTTGATGAAGTGTGGCCACAACTCGTCGATTGGAAATCTCAGGGTGAATGGATGGCGCTCACAAAAGTGCATTCAAGTGCGGATACCAATGGTCTATCTGGAGTAGGCACGGAAATTCATGCCTTTACTGGAATCGGCAAAATTGGAATCTGGGATCACATGAGAGTTACGACGTGGCAACCGCCGCTTTTCTGCGCCGTTGATCATTACGGTCGCTGGATCAAAGGAATCGGAGAGTTTCGCTTAACTGCGCTTACAGATTCACAGACTCAATTTGATTGGTACGAGAAAATCAGCGCTCCCTCAGCGCTACTCGCATTGATTAAACCGGGCATACTTATCGCAGTCTTCTTTTCTCTGAGGAAGTTCTCACGCGCAGTCTCGGCTCGCAAACCAAACTCCCAGTAGCCTTGTCTATGTGGCTGGCGAGAACAATCTGACTCTGCGCGACTTCCTTGATTCGCTGCCAGAGGAAGAAAGGGTTGTGTTGACCCTGTACTTTGTTAAGAGAATCTCAACGAGCGAAATTGCCACCAAACTCGGGGTCCCCGAGCGAGCTGTCAGCGCCGTGCTCTCATCCGGTCGTGCTCGCATGAGCGCAATCTTCAATTTCCCCTCAGGCAGCTAGATACGAGATAATTCGCGCCCCGCATCACCTGAAAGAAGGCACACACATGGCAGCCATGAAACCCCGCACTGGCGATGGACCAATGGAAGTCACAAAGGAAGCGCGGAGCCTAGTTATGCGCATTCCCCTTGAAGGTGGCGGAAGACTCGTGGTCGAGTTGAATCAAGAAGAAGCGCGCAATCTCGCCGACGTACTCAACGCATCCATTGCCCTGCTAAAGAAGTGAATCGCCCGATTCCGAAACTCGGATCGGTCAGAAATCCGAGTGAATTCTCGGATAGTTTCATCAAAGATTATTCTCACATCGCACTCCCACTAACGTCCGGAAATATTCAAGAAAAATCACAAGACAAAGCGGAGCTTTTGGTCGACCTATCGGCACGTTTACTCACCTCTCTCGAGCGAACTTTAGGAATTTCCATCCAAGAAGAGATTCGCAAGAACGGCCCCTCAGTCACAGGAAAAGCGGGAGAAGTAATCGATATTCCTGTTATCCGTGGCAAAGAAGAGGTCACGCGAGTACTTCTTGTTGGTGTTGGATCGCGAAGTGACAGTGATATTAGAAAAGCTGGAACATCGATTGGTCGTAAAGTGCGAGGAAATAAATCGAACGTAGTCTCATTTCTATCTCGTAACGCGCAAGAAGCCCAGATTCATTTCATTGCGAGTGGCTTAGCTACGTACTCCTGGAGTGAGAAAACAAGCGCAGCTCCTGAAACACCTAGCTTTACTCTTGTCGGTGATTTCAAAGAGACCGTTGAGAAATCTCACGTACTTCTATCTGCGACATGGCAAGCCCGAGATTTGATACATACCCCCTCGAATATCAAGTCTCCAGAGTGGATGGCTTCACAAGTTAAAAAGATTGCCAAGAGCCCACAACTTTCAGTAAAGATTAAATCAGGAAAAGACTTAAAGGATTTTGGTGGTTTGAGGGCAGTAGGAAATTCAAGTAGAAAGAATCCGCCACGTTTCGTCGAAATCTCGTATCGCCCACGAGGCGCAAAGCGCACTCCGCATGTAGTTCTGGTCGGTAAAGGAATAACTTTAATTCAGCGTGGCGTATCACTCAAAAGACCTTATGACTTGATGACTGCTATGAAAAGTGACATGTCAGGCGCTGCTGTGGTCTTGATGGTTGCGGTTGCTGCTGCAGAGTTGGGTTTAAAAGTTCGCATTACCTCACTTTTAATGCTTGCTGAAAATGCTCTCTCTGGAACTGCTCAACGCCCGTCCGATGTGATTACGCATTACGGAGGTACCACCGTCGAGGTAATTAATACTGATGCCGAAGGTCGTCTCGTACTTGCAGACGGTTTGGCCTATGCAGATCTAAATTTAGAGCCAGATTACTTAATCGATGTTGCAACCTTAACTGGTGCAGCAACGCTCGGATTAAGTCGTTTCTACGGGGCGTTGTATACAAGGGATAAAAAACTTGCTGACAGCCTCACAAAATTAAGTGATTTCACCGGAGACCGAATTTGGCATATGCCATTGGTTGATGATTACCAAGTCGCTCTCTCCAGTCATATTGCTGATTACAACCACACTGCAGATAAACCAAAATTCCAAGGAGGGTCAGTCACCGCAGCGCTCTTCTTAGAGAAATTCGTTGGCGATAGAAAATGGGTTCATATGGATATCGCAGGTCCAGCACGATCTGACATTGACGCCGGTGAAAATGTTAAAGGTGGAACTGGTTACGGAGTTCGATTATTGACCGAATGGATCGCGTCCCTGCAATGAGCAATAACAGCGATAAACCAAACCGAGATCGGGTATTTGTCGATCGCGGAGATATGCGAGCTTTTGCCACGAATTTTCTGCCAGAAACTGAGATTATTCAGCGCGCTCGCCAACGGGGCGTTGAAATTGGCACGTATGACACATCTCCTTCGGTCGGCTCACTTTTGCGTTATCTCACTCATCTCGTAGGAGCGACATCAATTGTTGAAGTAGGCACAGGTGCTGGCGTCAGTGGTTTGTGGATTTTCCAAGCTATGACACAGAAAGGTCTTCTTACATCCATTGATGATGAAGTAGAGAATGCAAAGCTTGCAAAACAAGCATTTGAAGAGGCGGGAATTAGCGCATCTCGCTTTCGTCTGATCACAGGCCATAGCCGAGAAATCGTCG
>Ga0208783_10000222_pt1 | contig 35941 bp, 46 predicted proteins | sample DEB19_08_DNA_2_FD_184529 | JGI IMG/M metagenome (GOLD analysis project Ga0208783, IMG submission 184529) | Aqueous microbial communities from the Delaware River and Bay under freshwater to marine salinity gradient to study organic matter... | ecosystem: Environmental > Aquatic > Marine >... | reverse complement strand
ATCACGAGGTGATCTCCTCGTGCGCGCCGCGCGGGCACAAAAAAGCCCCGGCTGGTTAGGCCGGGGCGACTAGGTTGTTAGTGCTGGCTGGCTCAATCGTCGGCGAAAGCCTCGGGGTTGCTAGCCACCAGCGCGGCGATTGCTCGCAGGTTGGACATGGTGGCAGCGCAAGCGGTCGCCTCGCCTTTGGCGATTAGCTTTGCCACCGCAACAGCGGCGCGGGTGATTTCGCTTGGCGTTGCGGCGCGGCCTTCGCTCTCATTCTGTGGCGCGGCGCGGCTGGTGCCTGCCTCACCCTTGGCGGCCTTGACTAGCGCGCTAGTGGACTTGCCAGCAGCGGCCAGCAATTCATCGCCTTCGGCCCCGCCTTCAAGCACTAGCTTGCCTTCCTCATCAATCTTGGCGGTGATCGCGCGGCCTTGCAGCGCATTAGCTGTCGGCAGCGCCTTGCCTGTCACCAGCGCCCATGCCGCCTTAGCACCAGCCGATTGATCGCCGGGAACGCCAAAGAGCGCGGGCAGCACAGTCGCGCGGAACGCCGATTGCTTTGTGCGGTTGTCGCTGCCGTCTTCATTCTTGAAGCCCGACAGATAATCTAGCAAGCTAGCCTTGGCGCTTTCGGTCACGTTCCCGGCGCGGTCTGTAACGTCAAAGGCAATGGGCAGGTTCATCATCTCACCCGTGAGGCCAGCGATAAGCAGATCAAGGGCGGTTGAACGTTCGGTGTTGGCGGCCTTAACCTGTTCACCAGCCAGCGCGGCAGCGCGGCCACCAGCCATAAGCAGATCAGCCGGGGCGGCCTTGGCACGGGCTTTATTGATGAAGGCGGTTGTCTTGTTAGTCATGATGCAATGTCCTTTGCTATGTTCCGGGCGGCGCGGCGTGATTGCCTCGCCCCCAAAGCCGGTGTGCCCGATCGGGTGAACAATGTCAAGCCGGGCCTATCTCAACCGGTTAAGCTAACGCGCTAGCAATGCCGGGGCGGGGCGCGGTGCAAGCGGTGACTAGGGCGGGGGGTGAAAAAGCCTCGCAAGCCTTACCCTACCCGGGGGCCACCCCCCTAGGACAGCTTGGGACTCTGGCATCCTTATATACATATTAATATGCACAATCAGCGACGCGAATTTTAAAAAACCCTGTCACTAAACTTGTCACACCCCCCACCCCCTCATTTTTCCAGCCACCTTCCACTTGGCGCGCTCACAGGAAGACCCCCCGTCAATGGTACCTTGACAATATCTAGTGGCCCCCTACTGTATTTTTCGTCCAATTCCCTTTGGGCGAACCGATCAAACTTGGGGTGTCAGGTGTCGCTAACTGGCACCCCTCTTTACATATCCCCCACTAAGCTGTTACACAGCAGGTCTGCTCCCTCAAACCGGACGCTGCATATATGCCAGTAGTAAAAGTCGAGCCTACCGACGAACATCCCGTTCCATTCAGCTTGGACACGGAAGAACCGGATAATTATCTCGACCAAGTTGGCATTGCAGCGCGTACAGCGGAGCTATTGGAAGAGCTTGGTGCGCCCCTTGAGGTCGATATTGAAGACCTTGAGAAGGAAAAGAAGCTCATTAAAGCCGCACTCAAACAGCAGGACAAGGGCGCGCTGAAGTCGTACCCGGCTGCCATGGCGGCATCTGCCTTCATTAAGAACTATGGGCACAATCTGGCGCACGACGTGATGGAAGTGCGAGCAGCGCTCACCAATAAGCTGCTAGAAATCGCAAACTGCGGGGATACTAAGTACGAGCTTCGTGCCCTCGAACTGCTGGGTAAGCACTCAGACATTGGCTTGTTCACCGAGCGCAGCGAGATCACCATCAACTATAAGTCGCCCGAGGCGCTGGAAAGCGCCATCAAGGAGCGAGTTAAGCGGTTACTGAACGCCGAAGTCATTGATATGCCCACCACTGGCATCGACCTCAACGAAGAACTGGGCGTTTACCGCCCTGAAGAGGACGATGAGGAAGCCCCTGACGGGGACGAAGAAGGGGTTGAAGCTGAAGAAGAGGCGGACGAAGAGTAATGGGACGCCCCAACCAGCAGCTAATCAACGAGATATCGCTCGACGATATCCCGAAAATCCTCCCAAAACTGCCAGTTCGGGAGCAGGAGAAGCTGTTAGCCGAGTTGGAGAAGCTCCACGAGCTAAAAATAACCCAATTGGCTAAGGATAAGTTCTTAGGATTCGTGAAAGAGGTCTGGCCTACGTTTATTGCGGGGAGGCACCATGCGAAAATGGCTGATGCGTTCGAGCGGGTGGCTCGTGGCGAGTGTAAGCGCCTTATTATTAACATGCCTCCTCGTCATACTAAGTCAGAATTTGCCTCCTACCTCCTCCCTGCTTGGTTCCTTGGCAAATTTCCTCACAAAAAGATCATTCAGTGTTCCCACACCGCAGAATTGGCCGTAGGTTTTGGCCGTAAAGTGCGAAATCTGGTCGATACCGAGATTTACCACAAGATTTTCCCTGATCTGAGCCTCGCATCAGACTCGAAAGCCGCTGGTCGCTGGAATACCAGCAAGGGCGGGGACTATTTCGCTATCGGTATTGGCGGTGCTGTGACGGGTAAGGGTGCTGACGTGCTCATTATTGACGACCCGCACTCGGAACAAGAGGCTGCTCTGGCGGAAGTTAACCCTGATATCTACGATAAGACCTACGAGTGGTACACATCCGGGCCTCGTCAGCGTCTCCAGCCGGGCGGGGCTATTGTGATCGTCATGACGCGGTGGTCAAAACGCGACCTGACAGGCCAGATTCTCAAAGATGCAGCGGCTAACGACTCCATTGGTGAGTGGGAAGTCATTGAGTTCCCCGCTATTCTGCCGTCTAATAAGCCGCTCTGGCCTGAGTTCTGGGAACTCTCAGAACTTGAGAAGGTTAAGCGCGACGTCCCCAACTCCAAGTGGATGGCGCAGTATCAGCAGAACCCGGTCTCTGAGAGCGCGGCTATCGTCAAGCGTGAGTGGTGGCAGAAGTGGGACAGTGACAGGCCACCCCAGTGCGACTTCATCCTGCAAGCATGGGACACGGCCTTCGAGAAGACGTCACGCGCAGACTACACGGCATGTACTACGTGGGGCGTGTTTTACCATGACGACGACACAGGTGTGCCTCAGGCCAATATTATCCTGCTCAACGCCTTCAGGGACCGCATGGAGTTCCCGGAACTGAAGCAGTGCGCCATCGAGGAATATAAAGAATGGGACCCAGACGGGGTCATTATCGAGAAAAAGGCGTCAGGTGCGCCGCTCATCTATGAGCTTCGCTCCATGGGCATACCGGTCCAAGAGTTCACCCCAACGCGCGGTAATGACAAGATCAGCAGGTTGAACGCCGTCGCTGACATATTTGCCTCCGGAAGAGTATGGGCACCGCCCTCTCGCTGGGCGGAAGAAGTGATCGACGAAGTGGCAGAATTTCCGGCGGGGGCTCATGATGACTATGTCGATACCGTCTCTATGGCTATGCACAGGTTCCGTCGTGGGGGCTATGTAACAACAAACCTCGACGAACCCGATGATATCGTATACTTTAAGAGCCGTAAGCAACAGGGGTATTATTAATGACTACCCAGAAGTTTATGGGACGCAATCAAATCGTAGACCGGCTATCGGCGCAGGTCGGAAATGAGAAGCTCGCCCGTGAAATTCTTATCAAGCGCGGCTTGATGTCTGCTAACGGCAGTTTGACGGCAAAAGGGCGTGAGCGCAACGCCATGACAGCCGAAGAACGTGCGATTGATCGGGCGGCAAAGCGCAGCGGCCACTCACCCAGTAAGTACACTTATAACCCGAAGACTAACCGGGCTACGCTCAAGAGGAAGAAATAATGGCCGTTGACAAAGCTCTCAACCAAGCGCCGCTTGGGCTTGACGCCACACTCGCCGCAGGCGCGGTTCCGGGTGTAAATGTTGAACCCGATCTTGAGATTGAGATCGAAGACCCGGAGAGTGTCACTATTGGCATGGACGGGCTTGAGATTGAGATTGAGCCCGGCGAAGACGGGGAAGAGGACGAGTTCAGTGAGAACCTTGCAGAGGTTCTTGACGAGGGCCAGCTAGCAGAGATTGTTGGCGACCTTATTGGCGACTATGACGAGGACGTCTCTAGCCGTCGTGACTGGATACAGACCTACGTCGATGGCCTTGAGTTGCTTGGCATGAAGGTTGAGGACCGGACAGAGCCTTGGCCCGGTGCGTGCGGTGTCTACCACCCCCTGTTGGCAGAATCCGTAGTTAAGTTCCAAGCTGAGACCATGATGGAGACGTTCCCGGCCCAAGGGCCTGTGCGGACGCAGATCATCGGCAAGGAAACCCCTGCGAAGCGCGATGCGGCTGCTCGCGTGCAGGATGATATGAATTACCAGTTGACCGAGCGGATGGTCGAGTATCGGCCTGAGCACGAGCGCATGTTGTGGGGGTTGGGCCTTGCAGGTAATGCGTTCAAGAAGGTGTACTACGATCCTTCGCTCGGTCGTCAGGTGTCAATGTATGTGACCGCAGATGACGTTGTCGTGCCCTATGGCGCGTCCAACATCGAGACTGCTGAACGCGTTACGCACGTAATGAGGAAGACGCCTAACGAGCTACGCAAGCTCCAGCGCGACGGCTTCTACCGTGATATTGACCTACCCGAACCTGACAACACACTTGACGAAGTAGAGCAGAAAATCGCGGAACGCCTAGGTTTCCGGGCTTCTAGCGACGACCGCTACAAGCTGCTGGAGATGCAGGTTGACCTCATCATCGAGGACGACAAGTTCCGTGACGAGGACGACGATGGCATTGCACTTCCTTACATTGTCACCATCGAGAAGGGCTCAAATGAAATCCTTGCCATCCGTCGTAACTGGCAGCCCGACGACAAGCTCAAGCAGAAGCGCAATCACTTCGTCCATTACTCGTACGTGCCGGGCTTTGGCTTCTACGCTTTTGGCCTTATTCACCTTATCGGTGCTTTTGCTAAGTCTGGCACCAGCCTTATTCGTCAGCTTGTCGATGCTGGCACTCTATCTAATCTCCCGGGCGGGTTCAAAACCAAGGGCCTGAGGGTCAAAGGCGACGATACGCCCATCAGCCCGGCTGAATGGCGCGATGTAGACGTAGCCAGCGGCACCATGCGTGATAACATCATGCCGTTGCCCTATAAGGAGCCGTCACAGGTCCTCTACAGCCTCCTAGGGACGATTGTAGAAGAGGGACGCCGCTTCGCTGGTATGGCGGACCTGCAAGTCTCAGATATGTCTGCAAACGCCCCTGTGGGGACGACACTGGCTATTCTTGAGCGCAGCCTCAAGATGATGTCGGCTGTTCAGGCACGCATCCACTATTCGATGAAGCAGGAGTTCAAGCTCCTGAAAGAAATCATCGCTGACTATACGCCAGAAACGTATAGCTACGAGCCGGAAGAAGGCAGCCGCAAGGCCAAGAAATCCGACTACGACAACGTCGATGTCTTGCCGGTTTCGGACCCCAACGCTGCCACGATGGCACAGAAAATTGTGCAATATCAAGCAGTTATTCAGTTGGCGCAGGCAGCCCCGCAGATTTATGACCTGCCGTACCTGCACCGTCAGATGCTGGAAGTATTGGGTATCAAGAATGCCCAGAAGCTTGTCCCGCTGAAGGACGACGAGGACCGCAAGCCGCGTGATCCGGTCTCGGAAAACATGGACATTATCAACGGCAAACCCGTGAAAGCGTTCATTTACCAAGACCACCAAGCGCATATCACGGTCCATATGACGGCCATGCAGGACCCCAAAATCCAGCAGGTGCTCGGTCAAAACCCCAACGCACAGACTATGATGGCCGCGATGCAGGCGCATATTGCTGAGCATTTGGCGTTCGAATACCGTCGTCAGATCGAGGAACAGGCTGGTGTTCCGCTGCCTCCGCCGGATGCAGATATGGATGAGAGCACTGAGCTTCAGATTTCGCGTCTGGCTGCTGCCGCAGGCCAGCAGTTGCTCCAGAAGGATCAGGCCGAAGCCCAACAGCAGCAGGCCCAGCAGATGATGCAGGACCCAATTGTGCAGATGCAGCAAGCGGAACTCCAGTTGAAAGCCCAAGAGCTTCAAATCAAGGCTCAGAAGCTACAAATCGACGCTGCCGATAAGGCAGATCGCATTGAACTTGAGCAGAAGCGCATCGCTGCTCAGAAAGAAATCGCTGGTCTCCAAGTCGGGGCCAAGATTGCAACGGATAAGGCCAACCTGTCCGCCAAGCAGCAGGAAGCTGGGCTTCGTATCGGCGTCGAAATCGCCCGTGACGCTGCCCAGATGGATACAGCCAAAGAGGAACCCCCTGTTTCCGAAACGCAACCTAAGGAGAACGAATGAGTACAGTACTTATCCATATAGCTCAGAAGATAGACGAGGCGTGCAAGGACATCGAACGTGACCTTGCAATGGGGAAAGTGTCCGAGTTTGGCGAATATAAGTTCGCCTGTGGTCGGTATCGCGGACTCCTGACCGCCAAGGATATTATTATCGAAACAGCCCAAAAACTGGAACAAGACGATGACTGAGATTGTAGGTGTCGCAGCCCCCGCCCTCGTGGGCGTTGATGGCAAAGTGCTTAACACACCCCCCAAAGAGCCCGAGGTTCCGATTGAGGACCGGGCTAAGCAGCTTCCTGACCCTTCAGGATATCGCATTCTGTGCGCTATTCCGGAGATTGAGAAGACGACTGCTGGGGGTATTATCAAAACAGACGAGATTATTCAGCGCGAGGAGCTTCTCGCAACGGTGTTGTACGCCGTGAAGCTGGGTCCCGACTGTTACAAAGACGAGAAACGGTTCCCTTCAGGGCCGTGGTGTAAGGAAGGCGACTTCATCGTCGTGCGTCCGAACGCTGGCACTCGTCTGGAAATTCATGGTCGTGAGTTCCGTATCATCAATGATGACTCGGTCGAATGCACTGTGGAAGACCCGCGCGGTATTAAGCGCAAATAAACGGGCTTGCCCGTACAAAAGGAGAAGCGAGCATGGCAGAGATGCCGGATGATGACTTCGATTTTGAAATCGAAGGTGACGATACAACCCCTGTTTCTGAACCAGAAGCCGATAAACCTGATATCGAGATCGAGGATGATACCCCCGAACAGGATCGTGGGCGTGAGCCTATGCCTGCGGAAATCGTCCAAGAACTCGAAGCAGACGAGCTTGAGGAATATTCGGAGAAAGTAAAACTCCGCCTCAAACAAATGAAAAAGGTTTGGCACGACGAGCGTCGTGAGAAGGAACGCGCATTCCGTGAGCAGCAAGAAGCTCTTGCCGCTGCACAGCGCCTTCTTGAAGAGAATAAACGCCTGAAATCCTCGCTCACCGAGGGTGAAGGCCATTTGCTGAGTAGCTTCAAAGCTCAGGCAGAATATGAACTTAAGGAAGCTGAACGTGCTTATCGTGATGCTTACGAAGCTTCAGACACTGACCGTGTGCTGGAGGCGCAAAAGAAGCTGACGGCTGCGGCTCTCAAAGTAGAGAACCTCAATAATTACCGTCCTTCTTTACAGGCTCAAGAAACTGAGGTACAAATTCCTCAAGAGCAGGCTAACATTCCTCAGCCTGATCCCAAAACGATGGCGTGGCAAGAGCGCAATCGGTGGTATGGATCAGACCCTGAAATGACAGCTTCTGCGCTCGGGCTTCACCAGAAGCTCATAAATGAACGGGGTCAGACTTTTGTCGGCTCCGACGAATATTGGCAGACCATCGACAGAACGATGCGACGCCGTTTCCCCGATTATTTCGGGGAAGATGAAGTGGCTAACGGCGACCCCAAACCTGCCGCACGTGAACAAAAAGCTGCCCCTGTCGTAGCTCCCGCATCACGCAGCCGATCCCCCAAAAAGATCAAGCTGACATTAACCCAAGTGGCACTAGCCAAGAAACTTGGAATTACCCCCGAGCAGTATGCCCGGGAAGTTGCAAAGGAGAGATAATATGACAGACCGTAGCATTTTGGATGAGTTGGACGCCCAGATTTCTTCTGATCGTGCACCTCGTAAAACACGTGAGCAGTCGGAACGGCCCAAAGTTTGGCAGCCTGCCTCGTTGCTGCCCGATCCGGACCAACAGCCGGGTTACGACTACCGTTGGATTCGCGTTGCTTCCGCAGGTAAAGCGGACGGTCAAAATCTTATGGCAAAGCGCCGTGAAGGTTGGGAACCGGTCCGTATCGAAGAGCAACCGCAGTTTACCGGTATGACCGACCCAGACAGCCGCTACAAAGACAATATCGAGGTAGGAGGTTTGTTGCTTTGCAAAGCCCCGACGGAACTGATGCGGTCGCGTAAAGAATATTTTGCGCGCAAAAATCAGGCCCAGATGGACTCGGTGGACAACAACTTCATGCGTGAGAGCGATGCTCGTATGCCTCTCTTCCGTGAGAAGCGGTCTACGACGTCGTTCGGTAGTGGCAATCGTTAAGCTAGGAGCTTAAACAATGGCATATCCTTCCGTTTCGAGCCCTTATGGGCTTCGTCCGATCAATCTGATCGGCGGGCAGGTTTTTGCCGGTTCCACCCGCCTTCTCCCCATCGCAACCAACTCTTCGACGGCCATCTACTATGGTGACGTCGTGAAGCTGCTTGCTGGTGGTACAGTTGGCAAGGACACCGGCACTGACTCGGCCACGCCGGTTGGTGTTTTCCTTGGCTGCACCTACACCGATCCGGTGTATGGTCCGACCTATCGTCAGTATTATCCCGGCACCACGAACATCACCGACATTCAGGCATACGTGCTTGATGATCCGGATGCTCTGTTCCAAGTCGCCGTGTGTGCTGGCACCAACTCGAACACCGTCAGCTATGTCACTCAGGCTGCTGTCGGCTCGAACCTCAAGCTGGCGAACGGTGCGAACAACACCGGTTCTACTTCGAATGGCAACTCTAAGGTCGGTGTTGACTCGACCGAAGGTCAGACTTCGACGTGGCCGATCCGTGTTGTGGACGTCGTTCCTGAAACCGCAATTGCTGGCTACCCCGGTTCTTACACCGAGGTCGTCGTCAAGTGGAATCAGGGCACGCATTCGTACCTCAACCCCGCTGGCCTCGCATAAGGAGACTGAACAATGGCAATTTCACGCGCACAACTCCTGAAGGAGCTTTTGCCCGGTCTGAACGCCCTGTTCGGTCTGGAATACGCCCGCTATGGCGAAGAGCACAAAGAGATTTTCGAAACGGAAACCTCGGAGCGTTCGTTCGAAGAAGAAACCAAGCTGTCCGGCTTCTCGGCTGCTCCGGTTAAGAACGAAGGTTCGGCTATCGCTTACGACAACGCTCAGGAAGTCTTCACGGCTCGCTACAACCATGAGACGATTGCCCTCGGGTTCTCGCTCACGGAAGAAGCCATCGAAGACAACCTGTATGACAGCCTCTCGGCTCGTTATACCAAGGCGCTGGCTCGTGCCATGGCTTACACCAAGCAGACCAAGGCTGCTGCTATCCTGAACAACGGTTTTGACACGGACTACCCCGGTGGTGACGGTCAGCCGCTCTTCTCGGATGCTCACCCGCTGGTCTCCGGTGGTACCAACTCGAACATTCCGTCGGTCGCTACCGACCTGAACGAAACGGCGCTTGAAAACGCTGTTATTCAGATCGCTGCGTGGACGGACGAACGTGGCCTGCTGATCGCAGCTAAGCCGCGCAAGTTGGTTATTCCGCCGTCACTCCAGTTCGTTGCGACCCGCTTGCTCGAAACCGAGCTTCGCGTTGCTACGGCTGATAACGACATCAACGCCATCAAGAGCAACGGCTCGATCCCGGAAGGTTACACCGTTAACCACTTCCTGACCGACACCGATGCTTGGTTCTTGACGACGGATGTGCCAAATGGTCTGAAGCACTTCGTCCGTACCCCGCTCGCTCAGAGCATGGACGGCGACTTCGACACCGGCAACGTCCGCTACAAGGCCCGCGAGCGTTATTCGTTCGGCTGGTCTGACCCGCTGGGCATGTACGGTTCCGTAGGCGCTGCCTAAGGAAGCAGGGGGAGGGGGAGAGGGAAACTTCTTCCCCTCTTTTCTTTTTAGTGGTATATCTGCGTAACTAGGTGAAATTCTCGTACCGACTGCCCTAGCAGACGTAGTAGAGACGGTACGAGGCAAGTGCTACTACACGGAGAAAATCAATGGGTTTGACTACTTTTTCGGGTCCCGTAGCGTCGCAAAATGGTTTCATTGGCGGCACTCCGACTGACCCCATCACCGTCACCACTGCTGGTAACATCTCGGCCTCTTATGGTTCGACTTCGGCTACCACGGGTGACACCCGCCTTGTCTATGATAAGCTGACCTTTACTTCGACCGGTTCGGGCGAAACCATCCGCGCTTTCTCGGTTGTTTCTGGCGCAGGCGCTGCGGCGGCTGGCACGATCAACGGCATCCACGCTTCGACGGAAGTTACGACTGGCGGCACGATTTCGGGCGCTGCTAACGCTATCCGCGCTACCATTGGTGCTTCGGTTAACTCGCCGGGCGGCACTCTTGCTGCTCTCCAGTTGGACACCAACTTCGCTTCGGGCACGTCGGTTAGTGCAGCAAGTGCGTTTATCCGTGTTTCGGACAGCGGCGCTGGTGCAGGCAAGCTGACCCGCCTCATGAACATTGAGTCGGGCACAGGCGTCTTCACGGCTGCCACGAGCAGCAGCACGCTTGCTGGTGGTATCAAGGTTCGCATCGCTGGCTCGGACTACTTCTTGGTAGTTGCAAGCGCAGTCAGCTAATATGCAGATTACCGAAGAGTTTTTGCTTTCGGAGATCGGTGACTTGGAGACGGAGATAGAGAAGGCGAATACCTTCATTATCAAAGCCCAAGCCACCGTATCTGCATATAATATCCTTCTTCAACGTCTTCGGACACCAGAAGAAGTAGAGGAGAACGCTGATGGCGATGCAAACTGACGTCAAATCCACTAAGCCGCTGGCGGCTACGGGACCGTTTAAGACGCAGGCGGACAACGACATTGGGTTCCGTACCCGTATCAAAGCCATTTATGCGGCTTGCGGTACGTCGGCGGGCTCGGTCGTTATCACTGATGGTCAAAGCGGCAGCACGCTGTTTACGATGGCGACCCCAACGGCAGCCAGCACTGGCTCTGTATATATCCTGCTCCCAGATCAGGGCATCCTTGCAGAAACTGGTTTGTATGGTACGGTGACTAACACTGCTTCCGTAACCATTTTCTATGGGTGATATATGCACGCGCAAAAGAGCTACGATTTAGCAGGTAAGAGCATCTTCATTGCTCTGCCTGCCTATGACTTTAAGGTATCCTTGAAGCTGGCGGTTTCGCTGGCTCGCTTTGCGCAACAGGCTGCGCAGCACGGGATTAACATACAGATTGGTAGCATTTGCGGCTGCTCTGTAGTTTCCCGTGCTCGCAATCTGCTGGCGCAAGACTTGCTGGAGTCAGACTGCGATTACCTCATGTTCATCGACTCGGATATTAACTTCGAGCCAGACGATATTTTCCGCCTTATGGCGTGGGGCACAGACCCCAAGAAGGGCATTGTTGCTGGCGTGCCGCGCACCCGCAACGAGAGCAAAGTTTACATCGCTACGCTCGACTACGACGATAATGGTCAGCTTACCATGAACGGTATGGGCCTTGTACGCGCAAAGCGCGTGGCAACTGCCTTTATGCTGGTTCGTCGTGAAGTCTTTGAGCAGATGGCAGCAGCCCATCCGGAGTGGCAATATTATGATACTCGCACGGATCGCACGCTCACTGCGATGTTCGATTTCCAAGTTACGGAAGAAGGTTACATGGGGGAAGACTTCCTCTTCTGTGACCGTGCACGTGAACTCGGTTTCGACGTCTGGATCGACCCGACAATCTCGCTAGGTCACATGGGCGTACAGGAATACATGGGCAACTATGGGCAGGATATCCTGTATCCGATGGTTGTGCCTAACCAGAAGGTGGCATGATGGCTAAAACCCCGGCATGGCAACGTAAGGAAGGTAAGAACCCCAAGGGCGGCTTGAACGCTAAGGGTCGTGCGTCCTACAACAAAGCTAATCCGGGGAAGCCGGGGCTCAAGGCTCCGCAGCCGGAAGGCGGCCCGCGTAAGAAGTCATTTTGTGCCCGTATGCAGGGCATGAAGAAGAAGCTGACGTCAGCCAAAACTGCCAAAGACCCGAACTCCCGCATTAACAAGTCCCTCCGGGCGTGGAAGTGCTAAGATGGAAATGCTCGTATGGAACATCGTCCTCAGCGGGATTGTCGCGGTGCTTGGCTTCATGGTGAAGGGCAAGTTTGATGAACTCGACCGTCTTGGCATCTTGCTCAACAAAACCCGGGAAGAGGTTGCGCGCGACCACGTCACGCGTGCGGAAGTCAATCAAACGCTCGATAAACTCGCAGAGCGAATCGACAAAAGCATCCAACGCTTGGAAGCCAAGCTGGATGATATGAGGACGAAATAATGCCTAGCACGAGCGCAAAACAGGCTAAGTTCATGCGGGCGGTGGCACACAGCCCGGGGTTCGCAAAGAAGGTTGGTGTGCCGCAGAGCGTTGGGAAGGACTTTTCGATGGCAGATAAGAAGATGAAGAAGTTTGGTGACGGCGCGGCTATTAAGCTGACTGATGCCGAAAAGAAGATGGGTGACGCGCTTATGATGACGAAGCGCGGTAAAGACGTCATGGACGCTCAAAAGCGTGATGAGGCGGCAAAGGCTAAGGCCGATGCTGCAAAGCGTGCAAAAGCCGATAAGCTGTTGGGCGTCGGCATGAAAAAAGGAGGCAGTGCTATGAAAATGGGTGCAAAGATGGCCGATAAAGCTGGTCGCGCGATGACCAAGAAGTCGGCTGACACTATGGGCCGCGCAATGAAGATGAACAAGGGCGGCAAGTGCTACGCAGGCGGCGGTCTCGTCGCTGGGCACAAGTCGGCTGATGGGATTGCCAAGAAGGGCAAGACCCGTGGGAAGATGTGCTAATGCGCCCGTCTCGGGGTATGGGCGACATGAAAGCGTCCAAAATGCCTAAGGCGAAAACCATTCGTCGGAAGGATAACCCCGACGAAGTAACGGTTTATGCCAAAGGCGGCGAAGCCAAAGGCGGAAAGTTCATCCAGAAGGCAATCAAGAAGCCCGGTGCTCTCCGGGCTGAAATGGGTGTCAAGAAGGGCGAGAAAATCCCCGCCAAAAAGCTTGCGGCAGCAGCCAAAAAGCCCGGTAAACTCGGCCAACGTGCGCGCTTTGCGCAGTTGCTGAAGGGCTTTAAAAAGGGGAAGTAGGGTGGCGCGGACGGACGAGGGCAAGTGGAAACGCATCGTCGCTAGCGTAAAAGCTGGCGATAAAGGCGGTAAGCCCGGCCAATGGTCCGCCCGCAAAGCCCAGCTTGCGACCCAGAGGTATAAGAAATCTGGTGGCGGCTATAAAGGCCCGAAGACGGAAGCGCAGAAATCCTTGTCTAAATGGACCAAGGAAGACTGGGGGACTAAATCGGGCAAGCCGTCCACTCAGGGCCCAAAAGCCACTGGCGAGCGTTATTTACCCAAAAAGGCACGTCAGTCGCTGACATCTTCCGAATATGCTGCTACAACTAAGGCTAAGCGAGAAGGCACAAAGGCGGGCAAGCAGTTCGTCAAGCAGCCTAAAACGATTGCCAAGAAGACAGCACGGTTTAGGTAAGGAAGAAATAAATGCCCACTTCAGGCGTCGCAGACTTTAATCTTGATCTCAACCTTCTCATTGAGGAGGCTTTTGAGCGTTGCGGCGCTGAGTTGCGTACGGGCTATGACCTCCGCACGGCGCGACGCAGTCTGAACCTACTTACCATTGAGTGGGCGAACAAGGGCATCAACCTCTGGACTATTGAACAGGGGCAGATCGAGATGGTGCAAGGGCAGATCACGTATAACCTGCCGGTAGATACCATCGACTTGTTCGACCACGTGATCCGCACCCAGACGGGTCAGGCGCAGACGGATATCAATATCAACCGCATTAGCGCCGATACTTACCTGACGATCCCGAACAAAAACGCTCAGGGTCGCCCGATCCAAGTCTGGATTAACCGCCAATCGGGCGCGCAGACCCCAACCGGCATCCAGTATCCAAACATCAATGTGTGGCCTGCGCCGGACCAGAATAACTACTATACGTTCGTGTATTACCGTTTGCGCCGTATTCAGAATGCGGGTGAGGGTATTACCGAGCAGGATATCCCGTTCCGTATGCTGCCCGCTATGGTCGCTGGCCTTGCATACCATCTCTCGCTTAAGCTTCCCGGCGCTATCGAGCGTACAGCTATGCTGAAGCAGATGTACGATGAGGCTTGGGATCAGGCTGCTGATGAGGACCGCGAGAAGGCACCACTGCGCCTCGCGCCTCGCCAGATGTTCTTCTAAGGGGGTGCCGTGCCTAATAGGTTCGCCTCTGGTAAGTATGCGATTTCGCAGTGTGACCGCTGCGGCTTTCGCTATAAGCTCAAGGAACTGAAGTCTCTCGTCATTAAGACGAAAAACATCAACATCCTTGTGTGCCCAACTTGCTGGGAACCGGATCAGCCGCAGCTTCAGCTTGGCATGTACCCGGTTGATGACCCACAGGCGATCCGCAATCCGCGCCCTGATACGACCTACTGGCAGGCAGGTTTGACGGGTATTCGCACTCAACCAAACACGCTTCCAACCGAGGATATTGACGCTTTTGGTACGCCTTCAGGTGGTAGCCGCGTCATTCATTGGGGTTGGGACCCAGTGGGCTTTCAAAATCCCTTGGGTTTATGGGGGCTTCCTGATACATTAGTAGCTAATGGTCAGGTAGGTACGGTAACTATTCAGACGACGGAGAATTGACATGGCTAAGGGTGGTAAGACTAACGAGCAGATGCTGAAGCTCGGACGTAACCTCGCCAAGGTTGCGAACCAGAAGCGCGAAGTGCGCAAGGTCCAGAAGGACATGGGAAAGGTTAACAAGAATGGCTGAGTATAACCAACCTAAGCCAGCGCATAACCCGCTGGGCAATAACGGCTACCCGAATAACGTGGCAAACACGCAGACCGTGAAAACTCGCGGTACTGGTGCAGCTACGAAGGGTACGCATAGCAGCAAGAAGCTTGGCTAATGAACTACGATCAACTCGTCGAAGCAATTAAGGGTTACACCGAAAACGACTTCCCGGATACGGCGGGGTCGGGTGGGCTTACTTCGACTGAGCAGATCAATATTTTCATCGTCAACGCCGAGGAGCGCGTCTTCAACTCGGTCCAGCTTTTGGACCTGCGCAAGAACGTGACCGGCAACATGACGGCGAACAACAAGTATTTGTCAGTCCCGTCGGATTGGCTTGCTACGTTTTCGCTGGCTCTGATTGACCCTAACACAGGGGCCTATACTTACCTGCTAAACAAGGATGTCAGCTTTATCCGTGCTGCATTCCCTAACCCGAACGTGACTGGGCCGCCCACGCACTATGCCTTTTTCGACGTGGACTCGTTTATTTTGGGCCCGACGCCAGACCAGAGCTACGGCGTAGAACTCCACTATTTCTATTACCCGCAGTCGATTACCGTTGCGGGTACGTCATGGCTGGGCGATAACTTTGAAAGTGTTCTTCTTTACGGCTCGCTGTTGGAAGCGTATACGTTCATGAAGGGCGAAGCCGACGTTATTGCCGAGTACCAAAAACGGTACGACGAAGCATTAGCGATGCTCAAGCAACTGGGCGAAGGCAAGAACCGTCAGGACATGTATCGAACACCTCAAGTGCGTTATCCGGTGAGGTAATATGTTGGATGTCCCGACAAAGACTTGCGCTAAATGTAAAACCGTTAAGTCGGTGTTGGAGTTTCACACCCATAAAAACGGTAGGCGTAATCCGAGGTGTAAGCCATGTAGGGCCGAAGACCACCGCGAATATTACAAAGCGCATCCGGATAAATTTAAGGCGTATAAGGCTCGGGCACGGGGTGAAACGGTAGAGGAACGGGAAGCACGTATCCAACGCCGCAAGGACGAAGCGCCAGCCAAACGCAAATTAGCTAAATGGCGGGTGCATATCCGTAAAACTTTGGGAGTTACGGAAGAGCAGTATCAAAGCCTTTATCTGCTTCAGGGGGGTAAATGCGCTATTTGTACCAGCGAAAACCCCGGTGGCAAAAGGGAACGCTTTTGTATAGACCACTGCCATGATACAGGGGCTATCCGTAGCTTGCTATGCGTAAGCTGTAATTCTGGACTTGGGTACTTTAAAGATGATATATCCCTGCTGGAGAAAGCGGCGGAATATCTAAAGGGACACAAATGATTGATTCCGTAGGAACAATGCTAGGTGGGGATGTGATGGTAGTGACCACGCAGGGTCGTGGCTTCACCCCCGAAGAAATTGCTGAGCGCGCTTTGGACAAGATTATCCACGTGGGCAGCAACGCACATCCGGCCATCCGGGACCAAGCAGAAGCATTTAAGGACAGCATCCGTCAGGTGCTCGTTCACTATATGCACGAAGCTGTCCGGTCCCATAACGTGACTCTGGTGAACAAATTTCACAAGGCCGGGCATCCAGAGTTTATCCCCATTTTGGACTCGTAGGTATGGAAGCGCGCGCTTGTTCTACCTGTAAGGAAGTGAAGCCTATAGAGGCTTTTACGCGGCGGCGCACTTTCCGCCCCGGCAAGCTCGTGTCTGTCTGCAACCCCTGCAAAACTACATATAATCGTCGGCGTAGGGCGGAAAACCCAACGCATTACTACGAGATGGAACGTCGCAGTAAGTTTAAGCGGCAGTACGGCATAACCGTAGAAGACTATGACCGCATGTTGGAAGCCCAGAACGGAGGCTGTGCCATATGTGGCGTTAAAGAACCGGGTGGTAGAACTAAGTATTTTGCTGTAGATCACTGCCATGGAACCGGTAAGGTCCGGGGGCTGCTATGCACTAAGTGTAATCGGGGTCTCGGGTTGTTTAATGATGATACGGCTAGGCTGTTAGCTGCGGCTAACTACTTGGAAAGGACTACGAAATGAGTATTACACAGGCAATGTGCACCAGCTTCAAAGCTCAGCTTCTGCTCGGTGTACACGATTTCCGCCCTTCGGGCGACACGGGCGCGGATACTTTTAAGCTCGCGCTTTACACTTCGTCGGCTTCGCTTGATGCGAACACCACGGCGTATACCTCGTCGAACGAAGTTTCGTCGTCGGGCACTAACTACTCGGCTGGCGGCGGCGCGCTGACCAACCTCGGTGTGACTGCGACAAACACGAACGCGGAAACCGGCGTCGGCTTCACCGATTTTGGCGACTTGACCTTTGCTAACGCGACCATCACGGCTCGCGGTGCTCTGATCTATAACACCACGCCTTCAGCTAACTCGAACGCTAACACGGCTTTGACGAACGCTGCGGTCTGCGTGTTGGATTTTGGCTCGGACAAGACGGCTACGGCAGGTGACTTCACCATCATCTTCCCGACCGCCACGAATACCACGGCCATTATCCGGATCGCATAATGATCGAAGAACTTATCAGCCGAGTGTTTTACGCCCGGAATGTAGCGCATTTCGAACATTGGACTGCCAATGGGGTCGGTGCGTATGCGCGGCATAAAGCACTCGGTAAGTTCTACGAAGATGTGATCGACGCTATCGACCGACTGGTCGAGGCGTATCAGGGTGCGTTTGAACTGGTGGGGGCTATCAAGGCCCCCAAAACCAAGGCGGATGACATCCTGCTTATTTTGATTGAAGACGCTGAGTGGATCGAGAAAAACCACGAGGCTATTTGCAAGGGTAACCAAGCGGTAGCCAACCTCCTTGACGGAGTGACTGAGGTTTATCTCACGACGATCTATAAGCTTCGTAACCTGATGTGAGGTAATAGATGGCACTTGTCCTTGCTGATCGCGTACAAGACGTAACGACCACGACTGGTACGGGGACGATTACGCTTGCCAATACACCCCCCACAGGATTTCAATCTTTTGCCGCTATCGGCAATGGCAATACGACCTACTATACCATTTATGGCGGTAACGACTGGGAAGTCGGGATCGGTACTTACACGGCAGTAGGAACGACCCTTACCCGCGATACGGTGCTTTCCTCTAGCAACAGCGGCAACCTCGTCAATTTTGGCGCGGGCGAAAAAACCGTTTTCGTAACCTATCCGGCTGAGAAGTCGGTCAACTACGATGCGGCTGGCAACGTCAACATCAACATCACTGGCAACGCAGCAACCGCTACACGGGCTACAAACCTGTACGATGGCACTGCTGGCGCTATCCCTTACCAGACTGCCGCCAACACCACGACGTTCTTGTCCTCGGCCTCTGGCGTGTTGGTTGGGGGCAATCCGCCGCAGTTTTCAACGACGCCGACGCTTACCGGCACGAACTTCTCGGCTATTCCGAATTCTGCCCTGAGCAATAACTCAGTTACCATTGGTTCGACTGTGGTGTCTCTTGGCGCTACGGCTACGACCCTTGCTGGCCTGACCTCGGTTACGCTGACCCAAGACCCCACTACGGCTTTGGAAGTAGCGACCAAGCAGTACGTTGATACTCTGGCGGCTTCGGGTATCACCTACCACGAGCCAGTTAAGTATGAGGCTCCGACCGCGCTCAACGCTACTTACAATAACGGTACGGCAGGTGTTGGTGCTACTCTGACCAATGCTGGCACGTTGGCTGCGTTTGCGCCTGATGGCTTTGTGACCTCGGTTGGTGACCGCATCCTCGTCTATAATCAGGCGGCTCCGGCACAGAACGGCGTCTACACGGTCACCACAGTTGGTAGCGGCTCCGTTGCATGGGTTCTTACGCGTGCTACGGACGCAAACAGCTACGGCATCGCTAATCCCAATAAGCTCGGCCAAGGCTCTGCTTTCTTTGTTACAAACGGTAATACGGGTGCGGGCGAAACGTATATCTGCAATACAGCGGGCACGATCACCTTCGGCACTACGGCGATCACGTTTGCTCAGATTTCAGACGTTACGGTCTATAGCGCGGGCACTGGCCTCACGCTGAGCGGCACTGAGTTCAGCCTCACCACACCTGTGGCTACAACGCTCGGCGGTACGGGCCTCACGACCTTTGGGGCTGCTAATCGTGCTATTTACTCGTCGGGTACGACTACCCTGACTGCCGGTACGCTCCCCACGGCTGCTGGCGGTACGGGACATACGACATACACTGACGGCCAAGTCCTAATCGGTCGCTCTTCAGATGGTTCGCTTGAAAAGGCTACGCTGACTGCCGGTACGGGCATTTCGATCACCAACGGTTCTGGCGCAATCACAATTACCAATAGCTCACCTAACCAAGTGGTTTCCATCACAGGTGGCGGCACGACAACAGTTGGCGGTAGCTATCCTAACTTCAGCATTTCCTCGGCTGACCAGTATGTGGGTACGGTCACTAGTGTGTCGGCTTCGGCCAACACGACCGGTACAGATGTTGCCGTATCAGTTGCTGACTCCACGACTACTCCGGCGATTACAATCAGCATCCCGACCGCGTCGGCTTCGGCTCGTGGTGCGCTGAGCAGCACTGACTGGAGCACGTTTAATGCTAAGCAGACGGCGCTTGTCTCTGGCACTAACATCAAGACGATTAACGGCAGCAGCATCCTTGGTTCGGGTAACCTTTCGACCCTTACGTCGCCGCTTGCGGTTGTCGGTAACTCCACAGCCGGTGCTGAAATCCGCTTGCCGGAAGACACGGATAACGGTTCAAATTATGTAGCCCTTAAGGCTCCGGATAGCCTCGCAGCCGATCTCACGTTCACATTGCCTACGGCAGACGGCACTTCGGGGCAGGTCCTCCAGACCAATGGCTCAGGTCAACTTTCGTTCGCTACGGCCTCCAGTGGCACCCAGACATTCACCTCATCCGGCTCGATCACGGCAGGGCAAGCTGTTTCGATCAACTCGAACGGTACCGTGTCTGCGACGACTGGCGTTAACCAGAGTGCGACGTTTAACACCGACTATTATTGGGCTTCCGGTGTTTATGCGAGCTTAGGCTCGTACTACGATACGACTACAGGATGGCATTTTGCGGGACTTGGGCTGAACAGCGACTACTACCTAATGTCGTATAAAGTTAGCTCGGCTGGCGCTATCACGAACGTCAATACTGTTTATGTTGGTAGTGGCAGCAGCAGCACCTACAAACGTGGCATTATATTCAGGGATACCACCGCCAACCGGATAATTTATATTCTCGGGGGTGCTGGCCCCACAACCATGCAAATAAACGCTTTTTCAGTCAACACCATTACGGGTGCTATGACCGTTGCAGGGGGCACCGCTCCGTTTGATACCAGCTATAACGCGGGTGGTTTTGACGCGTATTTTGATAGCTATGCTAATCGTACTGTTATTATCAAATATAGCGGTTCGGGTACCGCGAACGTATACGCTTATCAATACGTAACTAATATCGGATTTAACCAAACAGCAGCTACTAGCTTTACAGTAAACAATAGTAACACCGGGGCATTTGCTGCTGCGTTCAATTCAAACACGAACTCGGGCATGGTCTTTTATTCGAGTTCTTCTACTGCCTATACGGCAAACCGAACCGTTACGCTTAATGCTGCCGGTAACAGCATAACGCTTGGCTCCGAATTAGTTCTTACTAACGGTTATGGGTTCTATAACTTTGCCCACGCCGCGTATTTTCCGAGCATTGACCGGTATATTTTGCAGCACGCTACTAGTACAGGTTATTGCTCTACGATGCTACTGAATGCCTCAGGTGCATACGTAGCCCTAACAAGTACGGTGCCCACCAGTAACCTCTACTACAACTGGGCTAACTACGGGTTTTCCAATTCGTACGATACAGTAAACAACGTAGTGTACAATGCGGGTGCGAACTACAGCAATACAGCAATATATACATGGTCTTATACGCTTACTGCAAACAGCACTCCGACGTATGTAAATGGGTCGTCCCTCCTTGGCTCTAGCCTCAGTTACGGGACTTCGTACACGTACGACCCTACTCTTTCACGTGCGGCGATTGTAGTATACCAGTCCAGTACGGGGTATCAGTATGTAGTCGGTTATCTACCCGCTGTGTTCAGCACTACCGCTGATAAGTTTGTAGGTTTCTCGACACAGACCGTGTCCACAGGCCAGTCGGTTACAGTGACGGTTCTGGGCGGCACAAACACTAGCCAGAGCGGCCTCACTACGGGTAGTAACTATTACCTACAGTTAAATGGTTCAATATCCACAACGCCGTCAGCTTATGGGATTGTCGCTAAAGCGTTGAGCGCGACTTCAGCGCAGGTTACTACCGGCGGCGCGTTTAAAAAGCTCATTTCCCAGACAGTGATTTCTGGAAGCCCAGCGTCGATTACGATTACGTTACCCTCAGGGTTTAGCCAATTTGAGCTTACATTCCAGTATGTACGCGGTACTACAGCCACCCCGAATATTACAGCCACTACTTCGGATGGTAGTTCCGTCAACTTTTACGGGCGTGGCTGGTATATTTACGCAGGCTCAAGTTATAACCAAGTCACACAGAGTAGCGCATCGCTCTATCTGACAGGTAACCTAAGTCATGGCACAGGATCACCGTTTGGGGGCAGCCTTCTTCTCCAATCCTCATCAAATGCTTCCTACTGGAATTATCAAATGATGACGAGCTTCTATAACAGTGGCGACTCATATTTTAGCGGGACAGGCTATTCTGACAACACGCCGACGTCGTTAACTATTTCTGGCTTTGGTACTTTCAACGGTGGTGTCATCACTCTCTACGGGATCGGCTAATATGAAAAAGATGGTTGATGGCGTCCTGATGGACATGGACGAAGATGATATCGCTCAATACGAAGCTACGCAGGCTGAAGTTGCAGCACAGAAGCCCGCTGCTGTACGACGTGAACGCGACGACAAGTTGAAAGAGACTGACTGGACCCAGCTTCCCGATGTCCCTGAAGCGATCCAAAATGCGTATAAGGACTACCGCCAAGCACTGCGTGATGTCCCGGCGCAGGATGGCTTCCCTAACGATATCGTCTGGCCTGATCTTCCGGAGTGATTAACCGTCGGTTTCTCGTACTGGTAGCAACTGGCTGGGCGAGCATGGCGCTTGCCCAGACGACCACTAACTACAACACGACCACGACATCGACGAACACCAACAATAACATCCAATCGGGGACGGCGACGAATATCAACGTCAATACCGATACCTCGAATAGCACCATCAATCAGACTGTTAACAGCACAACGAATAGCACCGTTAATAGCACTAATCTCAATACGAACCGGAACTATAACGACAGCACGTCCACCTCGACGAACCTGAATACGAACCGGAATTTCAACGACAGCACGTCCACATCGACGAGCACGTCCACTAACCTCAACACCAACGTATCGACGAGCGATAGCACTTCGACGAGCGTGAACACGAATATCAACGACAGCCGTATGGTTAGCACAAATGTGAACCAGAACACGTCTGTCAGCACGTCGGAAAACAAGAACGTCAACCAGAACGTATCTACCAGCGACAGCACTTCGACGAGCTTCAGCGATAGCAAATCATCGCAAAACGTGACGCAAAAGATCACCTCTCCGCCGCCTTCAGCCATTGCACCAAGTATGATGAGCTACAGCCAAGACCTCTGCACCACTGGCGTATCTGGCGCTGTGCAGACGCAAATCCTTGGTATTTCTGGCGGCAAAACTATTCGCGACAAGAACTGCGAGGCGCTAAAGCTCAGCAAAACCCTGTATGATATGGGTATGCGCGTAGCGGCTGTGTCGCTACTCTGTCAGGATCAACGTGTATTCGACGCCATGAAGATGGCCGGGACCCCCTGCCCGTACGAAGGTAAAATCGGTAAGGAGGCCGCTGCGGCATGGGAAGAAAAAGCAAAGTCCTCCTCGCGGCGCTGATCGCATGGCCCGTCTGGGCGCAAGACTACGACCCAACGCTGATCCCGCCGCAAATCCTCGGTTCTCCGCAAACCATGACGCCGCTGTATGGCGGTGACGATAGCACGCGCCTCGTGCAGCTTGGCTTCCCATTCACGTATTACGGTCAGACCTTCACGTCCGCATGGGTTTCATCCAATGGGTTTGTGTCCTTCTATGGCCCTGCGAACCTATGCTGCGATGGGGTTCCGATGGAGTACGCTCAGCGCAACACGATCTACGCTTACTGGACTGACCTGATCGGGAACCCAAACCCTTACTACAAAACCACGGAAACCTCAGTGCTCTTCGGCTGGTATGGCACGAATGAGTACGGCACGCAGAACAAGAACACGTTTGAGATCAACCTCTCGGCCACTGGCAGTATTCAGATCAATTATGGTGCAGTTGCGAACACATGGCACACGGTTTCGGCGGGGCTGACTGGCCCTACGTCCTCAGATAACATCCAGTTGTTCTACGGTAGCAACGTGCAGGCATTATCGTATCAGTCTGGGTTGCTAAGTCCTGTTGCGCCGGAACCTATCTTTTCTCCGGTTTCTGTGGCTCCCACGCCAACACCTACCCCTGTGGTTAATCCGTTAGCTGCACCCGATCCGGTTGAGCCTGTTGTCATGACCCCGGAAGAAACCGCGCAGGTCGAAGCGGTAGCCGTGGAGGCGCAAAGCGCAATGGAAGCGCAGGCTAGTGCGGAACTTACAGAGGAAACCGCGACCGAAGTGGCTGATGAAAACCAGCCCGAGGATGCCAACGACCCTCCGCCTCCGCCCGGCTTGATCCCCGGGGCTCCGGGAATTTTTGCATCTACAGAAAATACCGTGGTGGTGACGCGCAAAGACAAGAACGTGGAGTTCTTCCAGAATGAAGCGGTTGAAGATGCAGCTTACTTCCCACGTGAGACAGTGATCCAAGCAACGGCGCAAAACGTAGCGTTTGTAGCCCAAGCCGATGCGCAATACGCCCAGCAGTTCGGTGAGCAGACTACGACGGAAACTAGTGGTGTAACCTACAATCTCGGGCCTATCGAAGGGCCGACGTTCGCACCTGCACCACAAACTGGCATGGGAGACTTCTCGACGCCCGTAGGCCAAACGCAGCAGATGGAGTTGCTCGGTATGGGTATGCAGGGTGACATGGCTGCTGGCGAACCTAAGGATATTGGCGACGTTAATACCAGCGACAAGGAAGCGATGGCGCAGTTAGCTGCGGTTCCGGAAGGCTATGGCGCTTATACACAGGCGCGCATCCCCGATCTGCCCTTTTACCAACCACGCGATATCTATAAAGGGCGTCGCATTCCGGACCAAAATATGGCATTATACAGGTTATTGAGTGGACAAGACGCTCGCTGGCAGCAGATGACGGATGAGCAGTATGAGCGATGAAGAAAAACCTGAAGGTACTTCCATTGAAATCGGTGGCATCAAGTTTGCAGGTGGCAAGCTATTTGCTGTTATTACTGCTCTCTCTACCGCTGGCGGCGCGCTATGGGGTGGATTTCAAGTCTATCAGCAATTCCTGACCATGCAGGAAGTGACGGCTACCTACGCGGCTATGGGTGACGAGTTCACCAAAATGAAGGAGCGGCAGGACAGCAACGAGCGCATGATTAAGATGAACTTGGAGACCACCAAGTACCTCTCGGATAACCTCGCTTCGCTTTCCGCAAGCATCGGCAGCAGCGTCATGAGCGCACGCCAAAGCGTCGATGCAGTTACTGCGCGTACGCAAGTATCTGAGAGGGAGACATTGCAATCTCAGCGTGCTATTATACAAGAGCTACGCGCTCAGGACGTTGAGCAGCAGCGCCGCGTAAAAGAGCTTGAAAAGCAGCTTGATGACAAAATCACCAAGACGCTTGAGAACCCGTTAAACAAGAGGGACGACTGATGGAAGAAAAACTCCTCGAAGCGCGGATCAGGGTTCTTCTGATTGCAGCCTATACCCTGTGCGGCACATTCGGTGCTGTCGTGTTGGCGCTTATCGCGGGCATGTTCACCCCGAATGATCTGGTTGATAACGAGAAGGTCTTCACCCTTCTGAGCTACATTGTGACGGCTGTGGCTGGCGCAATCACTGGCGGTTACGCAGCTATGATGGGTTTTAAAGCCGACAAGCAGGAAGCGCCGGACATGGCAGCTTCGGTTGATGCGCCGGTCAATGTATCGGTCACAAACGATGTCGATACGGGTAATAACGAGCCCAAGGAAACTTTCTTCGAAAAGAAGGAAGAACCTGCTATGGAACTGGAAGAACCGCTTGATCTTGATGGCGACGGTGAGTTGCAGCCTTGGGAAATCCATCGGCACGACCTGCGCTACGATGCCAACGGTGACGGCGTGGTTGACGAGAATGACTTCCCCGATTGGAGGAACCCGAACAAATGAGCCTCGTAAATCTCCAGCAAAAGATCGGTGTGACGGCTGACGGGGCTTTTGGCCCCGGCACGCTTAAGGCCGCTTGCAACTACTACAAGCTCAACCGCAATCGGGGTGCCCACTTCTTTGCCCAGACGGCGCACGAGAGTGGCGGCTTCAAGGCGTTCTCGGAGAACCTGAACTACTCGGCGCAAGGCTTGCGCAATATCTTTGGGAAGTATTTCCCGAATGAGGCTCTGGCTGCTGCTTACGCCCGCCAGCCTGCCAAGATTGCTAACCGCGTCTATGGCAACCGCATGGGTAATGGGGACGAGGCTTCGGGCGACGGTTTCGCTTTTCGCGGCAGGGGTGCCCTCCAACTCACTGGGCGTTCGAATTACCAAGCGTTTGCGGACTATATTGGTCGCCCCGATGTCATGACGAACCCCGATCTGGTGGCTACCGAACTGGCATTTGAGAGCGCCTTGTGGTTCTTCGACAAGAACAAACTCTGGGCAATCTGCGACCAAGGCATCACTGACGCTGCCATTTTGCAACTCACAAAGCGCATTAATGGCGGAACCCACGGTCTCGACGACCGTAAAATGAAGACCAAGAAGTTCGCTTCTTGGTTGTAAGGAGGCCAATATGGACCTGAAGAAACTGGCAGAGAAGGCCGTGAAGAAGGCGGTCGTCAAGGAAGCCACTAACAAGATTTTGCCGATGGACGGCGATAAACCCAAGCTCGGATGGAAAGCTAAGCTGGCTGGCATTCTCGCCACCATCGCAGCGATTGCCGCTGCGGGCTCTGAATTTCTCGGCGGCTAAGCCTTAGGGGGCAGTAGACGTGTTTGGCCTTTCTCCATTTGCTGCTGCCCCTTTCGGTGCCATTGGCACCGTCGATGCGCTTGTTTATGTTACTGGTGTCCAAGCCATAGGTGCTGTGGGGGATATCGAAGCAAAAGCTGGGTATCGCGTTACTGGTGTCCAAGGCACAGGACGGCTAGGTAGCGTTGCAGTTACAGCAGGTGCTGGAGCCGCTGTATCTGGCGTTGTAGGTACAGGGCAGATTGGCACCGTCCAACCAGTTAATTCTGTTGCGGTTACGGGTGTCTCTGCCACTGGTTACGCTGCTATAGTTAGCGTTGATGCTGACGCAATTGTCATTGAAGACAGCGTGGTTGGTACAGGTGCAGTTGGTTCTGTAGTCGTCAAAGCAAACTCTGACGTTATCCTCCAAGGGGCGCAGGCAGAGGGCCAAATCGGCCAAGCTAACGTCATTGCTTACGGCACCATCATCGAAGATGGGGTCACCGGCTTTGGTCAAGTGGGCACTGTGCAAGTTAGCGGCGCAGCGCCGTTTGAAATCACGGGTGTAAGCGGTACTGGGCAGGTTGGGACTATTCGATACCAGAGCGGTGTACGACCCACAGGGGTACAGGCAACCGGCCAGCTTGGGACACCTTTTGTTGCAATCAATATGCGTGTATACCCAACCGGAGTACAAGGTAACGGCGCAATTACTTCTGTTCTTGTTTGGGGTAATATCAACGACGCACAGAACCCCAACTGGACAGAAATACCGACGTAAGGACTGAAGATGTCGAGCACATATAGCAATCTCAAACTCCAGCTTATGGCGACGGGCGAGAACCTCGCCACGTGGGGTAACGTCACGAACGTCAACCTTGGCACTGCTATTGAGGAAGCTGTTGTTGGTTCTGCCGACGTCACGTTTGCTAGTGGTAATGTCACGCTCACTTTGTCCAATACCAACACGACGCAGACCGCACGCAATCTGCGTTTGAACTTGATCGGCACGACTGGTGGCTCGACCCGCAACCTCGTGGTCCCCAGCATCGAGAAGGTCTACATCATCAACAACACTTGTGCCGACCCGGTACAGGTCAAGACGGCTGCGGGTACAGGTATCACCGTCCCTGCGGGCCGCACGATGTGGGTTTACAACAATGGTACAGATGTGGTGGATGCCACAACGCATCTCACATCGCTTACTCTCGGTTCGCCCCTTTCGGTCGCTTCTGGCGGTACAGGCGGCAATACAGCCGCCGCCGCACGCACCTCACTAAGCGCAGCCAAGTCGGGGACTAATACAGATATCACGTCGCTTCAGCCTCTTGCTTATGCGATTGAGACGGCGACTATTGTGGCGGGTGGGGCTTCCGGCACCATTAACGTCGATACGATTACGCAATCGGTGCTCTACTATACCTCCAGCGCCACCGCTAACTGGACGCTTAATATCCGTGGTAATAGCGGAACTACGCTGGACTCGCTGCTATCTACGGGACAGGCGATTACGGTTGCTATCTTTGCGACCATCGGTACCACTGGGTACTACAATAATATCGTCCAAGTCGATGGTGTGAATATTACGCCTAAGTGGCAGGGCACTACCCCTACTGTCGGCAACACGTCGAGTATCGACGCTTATACTTATACGGTGTTGAAGACTGGAAGCGCGACCTACACGGTATTCGCCTCGCAAACCAAGTTTGTCTAAGGGGGGCGCATAGTGCCGGTCATTATCTCACGAGGAGGAATAAGCGCACGAGGGGCTGGGACTTTTGCCTACATCCCGCCTGCGCCGGTTCCACCGGTACCGCCTCCTCCTCCACCTCCTCCCGGACCGCCACCTCCGCCGCCTCCGGGACCTGTCTACCAGACGGCTACGTTCTTTGGTTCTAACTATTGGACGTGCCCTGCGGGTGTGTATTACCTTGTGAACCTCACGGTTTACGGTGGGATGTACTCCACCACACCGGATCAATGGATTTACACGACCAATATTTATGGGTTTTATTCCCAAACAGGATATGCCGAGGCGGGTAGCCCTTCGGCATTCTACGCGTATTACCAAGCCGGTGCGGCGGCGGACTCGATCTTGTCACAGATGAACTCTGGAGGGACCGGGGACCGCACTGTAACGATTGCTCCGAATACCAGCTACTACAATACGAACACGAACGGGTATTACAATTTCAGTGATTTCCAGTCGTACCGTATTCGCGGCGTAGCTTCGCGTGCCTCTGGTCCTTGGGATAACCGCAGTGGTGACCCAGTACGTGGTATCGGTAACGGCTGGTATATCGGCGTTGAAGTTTTTTATCCGGGTTCGTCGTCTAACGGTGCGCCCTCTTCTGCTTTTGGTTATACCGCAGCGGGAGGTACTAGTCCGGGTCAGCAGTTCGTAACTACCGCGAGCTACGTTTCAGTTACACCGGGGCAGCAATATTACATCGACGTTGGAGCTACGGATGGTTCCGTTACCCTTCAGTATGTACAGCCGTAGGAGCTAAGAGATGCCGTTCATCAAGCTCCAGTTTAAGCCGGGTGTAAACCGAGATCAGACCGATTACTCGAACGAGGGCGGCTGGTGGGAGTGCGACAAAATTCGCTTCCGCTCTGGTTACCCTGAGAAAATCGGCGGCTGGCAGAAAGCTACTTCCGTGCAGTTCCAAGGTGTATGCCGCCAGATGTGGAACTGGGTCACGACCTATGCCGATAACCTCATGGCGCTCGGTACACACCAGAAGGTCTATATCGAGAACGGTGGCTACTACAACAACATCACTCCGCTCCGGCTCGTTAACCCGACGTTGACTAGCCCCACGACGGATAACTGCGTTTATACGGACACTACCACGCCCTATGTAGTGAGCATCCAGCTACCCGTTGCACATGAAGCAGAAACGGGTGACTTCGTACAAATTTCAGGCGTAGTTGGTCCTATTGGCGGTGTTCCTGAGGATGAGATTAACGGGAACCACGAAATTACTGTGGTTAACGGACTTACGTTTACCATCCCTGTGACGACCGAAGTTACATCGAATGAAATCACGGGCGCTGGCGGTACGGCGATTACAATTGACTTTGAAATCCGTCCCGGCTTCCCAATTACAACCGCTGGTTACGGCTGGGGTACAGGCACGTGGTCACGCGGCGCATGGGGTCTTGGTTCGACTGAGCCGATTTTCTTCCAGCAGCGCGACTGGTGGTTTGATAACTTCGACAACGACCTTGTCATGAATATCCGCAATGGTGCGCCTTACTGGTGGTATCGTGGTACTTTGCCCGATCCGGGTACGGCGCTCAGCCAGCGAGCAATTACGCTACAAGCGTATGCGACGGCCAATAGCTTTGATCCTAACGCTGTGCCTGTCAAAGTTATGCAGTTGCTGGTGTCGCAGCAAGACCGGCACTTGATCGCTTTTGGCGCAGTCCCGTTTGGGTCTACTAACCCCGATGATTTTGACCCCATGCTCATTCGTTGGGCAGACCAAGACACGCCGGGCGATTGGACACCAACAGAATTTAACACCGCTGGTGACATCCGGGTATCACGTGGCTCGCGCATTGTGCGCGCTTTGCCGTCACGTCAGGAAATCTTGGTTTGGACCGATAGCCACCTCTATACGCTCCAGTTCCTCGGCACGACCGATGTGTTTGGCTTGCAGGAATATGCCGATAACGTATCGGTCATGTCCTCACGCGCAATGGCGACGGCGGCTAATATTACCTACTGGATGGGCCAAGATAAGTTCTACGCCTATACGGGTCGTGTTGAGACGCTGCCTTGCACGCTGCGTAACCATGTTTTCCAAAACCTAAACATGGCGCAGTCCGATCAGGTTATCTGCGGCACAAACGAGCAGTGGAACGAGGTCTGGTGGTTCTATCCGTCTGGCACTTCGGACTTCAACGACTCCTACGTGGTTTATAACCACCTCGAAAAGATTTGGTATTACGGAACAATCGAGCGCACTGCTTGGTTGGACACACCGCTGCGCCGCTACCCACAGGGCGCAAACACGCCACTTTCGGACTTTGCAACAGGTCAAGCCTATAACCATGAGGAAGGTATCGACGCAGATAACGACCCGATGGTGGCGTATATTCAGTCGTCGGACTTCGACTTGGGTGACGGCGACACGTTCATGCTTAGCCGCCGCGTAATCCCAGACGTTGGGTTTAGTGGCTCGACCGCTTTGGAACCTGAAGTCACTATGCAGATCAGGGCGCGTAGTTTCCCCGGTTCTTCGCTGTCGAATAACCCCAGCGATAGCAAACTTGTAGTCGAGACGTCGGTAAACCAGTACACCGATCAGGTGTTCATCCGTGCCCGTGCACGCCAGATGGCGCTTAAAATCCAGTCCGAAACTCTCGGCGTCCAGTGGCAATTGGGTGCGCCGCGTTTAGACGCACGAGAGGACGGACGGCGCTAATGGCACTCGAACGGTTCAAAGCTGCCCCACTTCCTAACCCGCCTGCGCAATACGATCCGCAGTACGTGCGGCAGCTTATCCGCGTCATCGAGCTTTATTTCTCGCAGTTGGATTCCATCACCCCCAACCAAGCGGCTTCTTATCGGGCTGCTAATTTTTATGGCGGTAATTTTACTGGGACCAATTTTACCGCAACTAATCTTACTGCTACGAACCTAGAGGCCGTTAACGGCGTCATTGATCTGTTTAGCGCAAACCGCTCGAACACCGTCTACACGGACACCGATGCGTTCAGCACGCGCACTGCGCTGATCCAAGATATGACGGTAGCTAACGTCTATGGCGGCACTTACTACGGCGACGGACGCTGGCTCCAGCTTCCGTACAACCAGCTATCAAGCACTCAGAACCAAACTGCTGCAAGCGTAGCAGTAGCCTATGCGCTTACACTCGATACCAACGAGTTCCCTGACGGGATCAGCGTTGTAAGCAACTCTCGGATTACCTTCGCTAAGAAGGGTATTTATAACGTCGCCTACAGCATCCAGTTCAAAAACACGGTCAATGACGTCGAAACGATTGACATCTGGATACGTAAGAACGGCACGGACATTGCCAACTCGAACAGTCGCTTTGCTATTCCAGCGCGTAAATCAACTGGTTCTCCGTCTTACCTAATTGCTGTGACTCCGATTATGGTCGATCTCACGGCAGACAACCAGTACATTGAAATCATGTGGCGTGTCAGCAATACGGGGGTTTCCATTGAGGCGCTCCCTGCTGTTACGGCTTCTCCGGGCGTCACCCCAGCTATTCCGGCTACGCCTTCTGTTATTGTGGGTGTTACCCACGTTTCCGCCCAGTTCCCGCCCACAACGCGTGTTGCTCCTCTTCCAGTAATTGGATTTGGACAAATGGGTAATGTCAGTGTAAGTATACGATAGCGCGCAAGGATCATGGCTATGCAAGAACTGAACGTTCAGCCCACCAACCCCACACCGTATACTCCTGCGGGTGGTACGTATAATAACAACCCGGTCCCCGGTGCCGGTGGGTTGCCGTCATTGAGCGGTCTAAATAGCCGTATGAACCCCCTTGCCAGCGAGCTTCAAAGCCAAGGTCGTGGTGAAGACTCTGTTCTCGTCCATATGACACCGAACGAGGTGAATAGCCTTCGTGGTCTGGCTCAGAAGTTTGGCGGCGATCTCAGCGTCAACCCCAACACAGGTCTTCCTGAAGCTGGCTTCCTAGGTAAAATTCTTCCGACGCTCCTTGGTGTCGGCCTTTCGTTTATCCCGGGCGTTGGTCCGCTTGCTGCTGCCGGTATCGTCGGCGCTGGCACTACGGCTGTAACCGGTGATCTCCAGAAGGGCTTGATGGCTGGCCTCGGCGCGTATGGCGGCGCTTCCTTGGGTGGTGCTTTGTCGGCTGCCCCTACCGCTCCCCCTGTCACCCCCGGCGTTGACTTAACTGCGGGTGCGGCCCGCACGGCGGCTACCTCTGGTCTCACAGTTCCTGCGGATATTCTGGCTACTGCTTCCGGCGCTGCGGCTCCTACGGCTGCTACTACCGCTCTTCAGACGACGGCTCCCAGTCTGGCGGGGACGATTGCTTCGCAGGCACCAAAGACGTTGCTTGCTCCCGGCGTTGGCGCTGGCGCTCCTTCCTCAGGTATCCTTGGCGATTTTGGTAGCAAGTTTGCCACTGCTTCGCGCGAGGGCCTTAAAGCTGGCACATTGCCGTATAAGTTTGCTCCGTATGCTGCTGGTCTAGGTGTTATTGGGCCTGTGTCTGAGGCACTTCAACCACCGCTTCCTACCTACGAGAAGGAAGAAGATAAGTGGAAGTACGAAGGCCCGTACCTCCCCATGCCACGTCGCTACAATCCTCGCGCCACTGGCCCCGAGGGTAAGGGCGAGATTATGTTCTTTGAGCAGTCTAACCCGTATCCGGGCTATCTACCCGCCTCACGTGGGTTTGCTGAAGGTGGTGATACTAAAACCGCTACCCCAGCCGCTGCTCCCGCTGGTTTGGAAGAAATCTCCCAGTTCACGAAGATGTACCAAACGTCGCCGGGGCCAATTACTGCCTCGCGCACCTATGAAGGCGGTTCTCCATCTGAGCGCATTCGCGCTGCGGCCATGGCAAATGTTCCGGCAGCCGCTAAACCAACTGCCGAAATTGACTATGGCTTTGCTAAGTCGGCTGGTAATCCCACGGGGTCCACCTTTGCCATGTCGCCGTATATGCCCGGCTTTGACTATTCGACCCTTAGCCCCGAGGTGATTAACAGCTACATCACAAGGTACGGGTTTTCTGGGCAGCCCTCAGACATTTCAGGCCCCGTGATGGAGCGCGCTAAGGGCGGCGATATCCATATGGATGATGGAGCATTCGTCGTAGATGCTCGCACTGTTTCCGAACTAGGCAACGGGAGCAGTTCCGCAGGGCAGGAGTTGCTGGCTCGCATGGGTGGGCGACCGGTTAAGGGGCCGGGTGACGGCGTCAGCGACTCCATCCCAGCTAAGATTGGCGGGACCCAAGAGGCTCGCGTAGCCCGCGACGAGGTTATTTTCTCGGCAGACGCAGTCAAAAAAGTTGGCGGAGCCAAGAAACTCTACGCTCTTATGGATAAAGCCCATAAGGCACGTAAGAAAGCTGGCCGGGGTACCGACACTAAACTACGTAAGGGTCTGGGCGCATTGTAATGGCTTTCCAAGTCTCTCTTGTTCCGCAAGATTATGTGATGCAGGTGTGGCCTGACGTAGAAGGCTACATGCAGGCAGCGGCGCTAGAGACCAATGGACGCTACGAAGCGCAGGACATACTCGACTTAGTGCTTGATTACGGGTATGTTTTGTGGATCGCGTTTGATGAGGCGGGTATCAAAGGAGCCGTAGTTAGCGGTTTTAACCAGTATCCGCACAAAAAGTACTTGAACCTTATGTTCTGCGGTGGAGATGATGGTTTTAGCTGGAAGGATGACATGATGGTAATCCTCCAGAAATGGGCCACAGACAACAACTGCGATGGGGTTGAAGCTACTGGGCGTTTTGGTTGGTCTAAGATTTTTAAGCATGACGGCTTCAAGCCAATGTGGCAAGTATTTGAACTTCCCGTGGCCGAGGCGGGGTTAGGAGCTAATAATGGCTAAAGGCGCAAGCGCACCGACACAACAGGAAGTAACAACTACTACTTCCAACCTGCCAGAATACGCTCGTCCGTACTTCGAGAACGTCGTCAACCGGGCGATGGCCCAGTCGTATCAAGAGTACCAGCCTTACGGTAACGAGCGGATTGCAGGCTTCACTCCGGCTCAAGAGCAGGTTCAGCAGAACGTCCTTGGTCTTCAGGCCCCTAACCAGTTTGCCGTTGGCTCTGGGCTTACAACTGCCGCTGGTCTTAAGTCGCTTAATACGCCGAGCTACACGCCGGGTGAATTTACTGTACCGGGCCTTGGTAATCTCGGGCGCATCCGCGATGTAAATGTTACGCCCGTACAGGCTGCACAGATGCAAGCGGCGCAAAGCGGCTATCGTCCAGACCTTACAACTTTCCAGATGGCAGCCCCCGACAAGTTTGGTCAGGAGCAGCTTACCCAGTATATGTCGCCGTACATTCAGAATGTGGTGGATGTGCAGAAGCGCGAAGCTCTCCGTGACGCAAGGCAGGCGCAGCTTGCTCAGGACTTGGGTGCAGCCCGTCAGGGTACTTATGGCGGTTCGCGTCAGCTTCTGGCGACCATGGGGCGTGAGCGTAATCTCGGCCAGCAACTCGGTGATATCCAAGCCAAGGGCTTGCAGGCTGCGTTTGAACAAGCTGGTACTCAGTTTGAGCGTGATCGTGCAGCGCAGATGGAAGCGCAGCGCCAGAACCTCGCTTCGCAGATTTCCACGCAGCAGTTGCGCACAACGACTGACTTGCAGGTTGCGATGGCTAACCTCAGCAACGACCAGCAGGCTCGCGTCCAGAATATGGCCGCTGAGAACCAGATGCGCGGTATGAACGCTGAGCAGGCCCTTCGTGCGGCTCTCGCTAACCAGCAAGCAGATACCGCTATACGTGCGCAAAACCTTCAGGGTGCGATGCAGACGCAGCAGCTTGGTCTCGAAGCGCAGCGTCTTGGCGAACAGTCACGTCAGTTTGGTGCGCAACAGGGTCTTGCGGCTCTTGCGCAGGCGGGTCAGTTTGGTCAGACCCTCGGCAATCTGGGTCAACTCCAGCAGCAGTCGGACCTCTCGCGGCTTCAAGCCCAGCAGGCGGTGGCGGCGATGCCTCAGGCTCTGGAACAACAGCGCCTCGACCAGATGTATGCCGACTTCCTGCGTCAGCGCGACTATCCGATGGAACAGCTTGGCTACTTCAGCAACATCTTGCGCGGTCTTCCGGTTGGTCTTGCGACCACTCAGACCGCTTATGGTCAGTCTCCGTCGGCGCTTTCTCAGCTTGCAGGCGTGGGCCTTGGCGGCTTGAGCCTTTACAACATGGGTCGGGGGTAAGGATTAGATGGAAACGAAACCGTATAACCTCCAGTCTCCCGAAGCTATCGCCAAGGAATACGCTGGCAACAAACAAAAGATCGCTCAGGCGATGCAGATGGGTATTGTTGATCCCACTGCTGGCGTACTTGCTGGCATGTTTATTGACCGGATGCGCTCTGCACAGGCGCAAGAGATGGCACCTAAGCCCACGGTCGCCCAGCAGGTCATGGGAGGTGCTCCGCAAGCAATGACTCCCCCTTCGTCAGGTGGGCTTGGCATGATGCAGCCAGCCCAGCCTCCCATGGCACCTCAAGGTGGTATGGCGCCCCCTCCGGCTATGCCGCAAGGTGAAATGCCCGGTATGGCAGCGGGTGGCTTGTACGAAGCTCCTTACATGAAGGCTGGTGGTCTCAGCGAAATCCCGCTTCCTGACACCATGTTCGACGAAAACCGCGACGGCTCTTACGCTGGCGGCGGTATCGTTGCGTTTGCTAAGGGCGACGAAGTCGAAGAAACTGAAGAAACCGTCGTTACCGCACCCATGGGTCGTTACGGCTTTGGGGCTACCTTCGGGCAGAACATGGACCTCATCAGCAAATATGCTCCGCAGCAGTCCAAATATGGCGATAAGCTGACATCGTTCTACGAAGAAGTTATGTCGCCGGAAGCGCAGAAAAAGCGCAAGAAGGAAGACCTGTGGACGTCGCTGGCCGAACTTGGTTTCGGTATGGCGGCTTCTAAGTCGCCCACGCTGTTCGGCGCTATCGGTGAAGCTGGTATGAAGGCTGCACCCGGTATGGCTGCGCGTGGCAAGGAACGCCGCGAAGAACAGCGTGACGCGATCAAGACGCTGGCTGCTAAGGAAGACATGACCAACAAGCAGGCGATGGAGTCGTTCCGTCTCGCAGGCGACTTGCAGAA
>Ga0208783_10000218_pt1 | contig 36459 bp, 29 predicted proteins | sample DEB19_08_DNA_2_FD_184529 | JGI IMG/M metagenome (GOLD analysis project Ga0208783, IMG submission 184529) | Aqueous microbial communities from the Delaware River and Bay under freshwater to marine salinity gradient to study organic matter... | ecosystem: Environmental > Aquatic > Marine >... | reverse complement strand
GTCAGTGGCGAGCGGAGCCAGGATGGCGGAGCGAAGCCAATGCCGAGCGAGCCAAAGGGCATGGATGCCCGACGCGAGCGTCCGGCGACGGGGTGTGGGCAACCCCGAAGCGTGCGCATCACCAGAGCCCCCCAAGCCGGAGCCGACGCCGGGACGGTGGCGACGGCGCGACCATCCGCGTGTGGGCACCTGCCGGATCACTCAGCGGTCGCTGCCAGGCTCATCCACGACGACCTCGTCGAGTTCCGTGCCATCGACGTCCTGCCGGAGCAGCATGTACGCGGCGGTGGCGATCGCCCAGAAGTAGCCCCATCCAAATGACGACAGCAGATGGGCCAGGCCACGACTCCAGAAGGCGATGGCCTTGGCGCCCCATGCCGCCGCCGCGGGACCGCTCCCCGAGATGGCGTCGAGCACGACGCTGGTTCGTTCGTGACCCATTCCAAAGCTGGCCGCCCACATCGCCAGGGTGCCGGTCGCATCCGCGAAGAGCCCCGCCACGGCCACGGCGGGTACGGCCACCCCAAGGGCCACCAGGGCGTAAAACGCGTAGTGAAGGGGCCGCTGGTAGAGGTAGGAAAACGCGGTGGAGATCGCCTGAAAACTATCGCCCCGTTCCACGCCCACCGCCGCCACCATGAGCGGCCAGCCGGCCACGAGCCCGATGGCGAGGATCGCCAGCACGACGGCGCCGATCAGCACGAGCGGCCACACGGCGCCGGCAAACGCCAGCCCCCACTCCGTGCGCATCGCAAGTCCCAGCAGGCTGCCGGGAATGCTAAGTGCGAGGATGCCGACGATCACGAAGAGGACGGCGTTGAACGACGGCACCCACTTGCGGGATCCATAGAGCGTGGCGGCGACAGGGCCGGGGGTCTCTTCGCCGACGAGTTTGAGCGCCACATGCCGTGAGATGCCGGTGCCAAAGATCGACCACACGAGCACGAACCACGCGAGTCGGGCCAACGACCCGAGCAACTGCTCGCGGGAGGCAGTCGGGCGGAACGGCACGCTCACGAGGGCCACGAGTTCGGCCACCGGTTGCGGCATGCGTCGAAGCACGTCGTGCATCCACGGGGTGGTCTTGCGGCTCGGCACCAGGGGCGTCGCAACGGTTCCTGTGTCGGTCGGCAGAAGCACACCACCATCGGCCGACATGACGGTGGCCGCGAATCCCTCGGCGCCGGCGAGGCCGAACTCGTTGCAGGCCGACCATCCTGCCCATGTGGCCACGGCCCCGAGGGCCGCCAGCAGGATCACCGTGGGCGAAAACGCCGCCCCGGCGGCTCGAAACAGGAGCCACCACGGAAAGGCGTCGCTCCAGCGAATTTCATGAACGATCGTGCCGGTCGGATTGGCGGGGGACGTCATCGGCAGGTACCTCGGCGAGATGGCGGCCAGACCCTTCCAGCCGCGGGCGGGAGTATACGCCGTTCGGACGAAACCGTCGGCGCTCAGGCCCCGTCGTCATCCGCCGAATCATCATCGGCACGGCGGGGCTCCGGCACGGAATACGACGACTCATCGAGCCAACGGCCAAGATCGATGAGCCGACAGCGGTCGCTGCAGAACGGCACCGTGGGCGTGGTCTCGAGGTTGACCGGCGCGTCGCAGACGGGGCAGAGGGGCATGGATCAGCCCTCGCCCGAGCCCGGCTTCTTCGAGCCAGACTCCGGCTTGGAGCCGCCGGAGCCGCCACTGTCGGCCGCGGCACCCTTCTTGTACGACTCGCTCCGGTAGTCGGTTTTGTAGAAGCCCGACCCCTTGAACATGATCGCCCCGCCGGCACCGATCAGTCGACGCAGCTTCTTCTTGCCGCACTCGGGGCAGGTCTTCTTCACGGAATCGGTCATCGACTGAAACAGTTCGAAGGCGTGACCGCAGCCGTCACACACATAGTCATACGTTGGCATGGCTCACCCTCCCTTCGCGACGATCACCTGGGCCGGCCGCACCACGCGATCGTGGAGCTTGAAGCCACGACTGGCGGTTCCCACGATCGTGCCAGCTTCCACGCCCGGCACCTCCTGCTGGAGGATCGCGTCGTGCACCGTGGGATCGAAACTGCTGCCGTCGGTCTCGATCGTTTTGCAGCCGTGGGAATCGAGCAGTTTTTCGATCTGCTGGGCGGTCATCCGAAAGCCCTCGCGGAGCGTCGCCACATCGGCGTTTTTCTCCGACGCCTCGATGGCGCGGAGCACGTTGTCGAGCACCGGGAGCAGGTCGCGAAGAATATCGATCTCGCGGTATCGCTGCGCCTCGTCGTATTCCCGGCGGGCCCGCTTTCGGAAGTTTTCGAGCTCCGCCTGAACGCGAAGCAGCCGTTCCTGGGCCTCGGCGGCCTTGGCCTCGGCCGATTCTGATGCCGCAGCCTGTGCGGCCTCAGGAAGATCGATGTCTTCGGCCATGGCGTCGGCTTCGGGATCGTCGTTGGTCATGGTGTCGGCTCCTTGCGTGTCGGTTCAGTCTCGGCGCCGTGGAAGTATTCGGCAAGCCTGCTGAAAAACGATGACCGTTTCGGACTCACCGCGGCATGCTCCTCCTCGGCCAACTGGCGAAGAAGCTCCTCGGCTCGAGGCGAGAGGGTCTTCGGCACCTCCACATGAACGTGCACATGGAGATCGCCCACTCCGCGGCCCCGCACTTCCGGCATGCCGAGGCCCCTCACGCGGATCACATCGGCATTCTGGGTGCCACGGACGATCTGAAGGGGCTTGGGCCCGTCGAGCGTCGGCACCTCCACGGTGGCACCGAGGGCCGCCTGGGAATAGGTGATGGGCACCTCGCAGTGCAGTTCGCGGCCATCCCGCTTGAGGAAGGGGTGCTCCTCGATCTCGATCACACAGTAGCAGTCGCCGGGCGGACCGCCATGGCCGCCGGGCTCCCCCTCGCCTGCGAGTCGCACCCGAACGTCGCTGTCGACACCGGCGGGAATCGAGACCCGTCGCTCCACGTGCTCCTCGGTCACGCCCTGGCCGGCACACGCCTCGCACTTCTCGCGAATCACCTTGCCGGCACCACGACACGACGGGCACGTCGTCTGCAGCCGAAACACGCCAGCCGACTGGATCACCTGCCCCTTGCCACCGCAATACTCGCACGCCTGGGGAGTGGTGCCCTTCTTGGCCCCGGAACCTTCGCACGTGCCACAGGTTTCATGCCGGGCAAACTCCACGGTCTTGGTGACGCCGCGGGCGGCCTCCAGCAACGTGAGCGACACCTCGCAAAACACGTCGCGGCCCTTCTGCGGCCTGGCACCGCGGCCGCGACCGCCGCCAAAGGCTTCCCCGAAGATCCCGCCGCCGAACAGATCCCCGAAGGCCTCGAAGATGTCCGACATGTCGTTGAAATCATGCTGCCGGCCGCCCTGGAGGCCGGCATGGCCGAAGCGGTCGTACCGCGACCGGAGATCGGCATCCGACAGCACTTCGAAGGCCCTCGCGGCCTCCTTGAATCGGCCCGCAGCCTCCTGGTCCCCCGGGTTCTTATCGGGATGAAACCGGACGGCGAGTTTCCGATAGGCCTCGGTGATCTGCGCGGACGTGGCGCGACGCTCCACCCCGAGCACTTCGTAGTAGTCGCGCTGATCCATGAGGCGCACCTCCGGCCGCGCGCCCAAACCCATCTCACCCGAGCCGCCGGCGCCACGCTGGCTCCGTCGGCGGTTCTGCAACCGTGTGCGTGCGTCGGGCACGCCATCCCACCGGTGGTCAACCCGCGGGAAGGGCGTTGCCTCGCATCAGCGGACCGATCCCTCGATCTTCCGCTTCTTGGCGTCTTCCTTTTCGAGATTCGTCACGAGGGCCTCGGTGGTGAGGAGCAGCCCCGAGATGCTGGCCGCGTTCGTGAGCGCCACTCGCACCACCTTCACCGGGTCGATGATGCCGGCCTTGAGCATGTCGACATATTCGCCCTTGTTGGCGTCGTAGCCGATGTGCACGTCCTTCTGCGACACCTCGTCGGCCACCACCGCGCCGTCGATACCGCCGTTCTCGGCGATCTGGCGGATGGGGGCCTCCAGCGAGTGCAGGATGATGTCGACACCGATCTTCTCGTCGCCCTTGGCCTGCGAGCGGGCCTTCTCCACCGCCTCGCGGCAGCGAAGGAGCGCGACACCACCGCCGGGGACGATGCCCTCCTCGACGGCCGCACGCGTGGCGTGGAGGGCGTCTTCGACACGGGCCTTCTTCTGCTTCATCTCGGCCTCGGTGCCGGCCCCGACCGACACGATCGCAACACCACCAGTGAGCTTGGCGAGCCGCTCCTGAAGCTTCTCGCGGTCGTATTCGCTCTCGGTGTTTTCGATCTGCTGGCGAATCTGCTGCACGCGGGCCTGGACGTCGGCCTGGCTTCCGGCACCCTGCACGATCGTCGTCTCGCTCTTGTCGACCGTCACGCTCTTCGCACGACCAAGGTGCGAGAGATCGAGGTTTTCGAGCTTGAGGCCGAGGTCCTCGCTGATGAGCGTGCCGCCGGTCAGCGTCGCGATGTCGCCCAGCATGGCCTTGCGGCGATCGCCGAAGCCCGGCGCCTTCGACGCACATACATTCAGCACGCCGCGGAGCTTGTTGACGACCAACGCGGTGAGTGCGTCGCCATCGACATCTTCGGCGATGATGAGCAGCGGCTTGCCCGACTGGGCCACCTTCTCCAGCAGGGGCAGAAGATCGCGGAGATTCGAGATCTTCTTCTCGTGGATGAGGATCAGGGCGTCGTCGAGCTGAACCTCCATCTCGGCAGGCTTGTTGATGAAGTAGGGCGACACGAAGCCCTTGTCGAACTGCATGCCATCGACGAAGCGAACGGTGGTTTCGGTCGTCTTGCCCTCCTCAACCGTGATCACGCCGTCCTTGCCGACCTTCTGCAGGGCCTCGGCGAGGAGGTCGCCGATGGCACGGTCGTTGTTGGCGCTGATGGCGCCGACCTGGGCAACCTCTTCAGGACGCTCGACCTTCCGGGCCATCTCCATCAGCCGCTGCACCGCGGCGGCAACACCCTTCTCGATGCCCCGACGCACGGCCGTCGGATTCGATCCAGCGGCGACGTTGCGGGTGCCCTCCCGGAAAATCGCCCGGGCGAGGACAGTGGCGGTGGTGGTGCCGTCGCCCGCGAGGTCCGACGTCTTCGACGCGACCTCGTTGACCAGCTTCGCGCCCATGTTCTCGAACGCGTCCTCGAGATCGACTTCCTTGCTCACCGTCACGCCGTCCTTGGTCACCGTCGGACCGCCGTACGACTTGTCGATGATGACGTTGCGACCGGTTGGCCCCATCGTCACGGCCACGGCGCCTGCCAGCTTCTCGACGCCCTTGAGCAGCTTGGCACGGGCGTTGTCGTCGAACATCAGTTGCTTGGGCACGGATCTGATCTCCTGGTATCGCGAGTGGCTTGGTTCGGGGTTCGGTAGGGGAATCCGGAAAGAGTCGCATCGCAGGCCCATTCGGGCCCGCACATGCTCAGGTGAGCACCTTGGCGAGGATGTCGGTTTCGCGGAGGATCTTGACCTCGTGGCCGTCGACCTCGATGTCGCTTCCCGAATACTTGCCGTAGATCACTTCATCACCGACGTTGACCGCCGGCGTCGCCCGCTGCCCGCTCTCGAGAAGCTTGCCGGGGCCAACGGCCACGACATGCCCCCGCTGCGGCTTTTCCTTCGCGCTGTCGGGAAGCACGATGCCTCCGGCGGTTCGCTCTTCGGCCTCGACGGGTTCCACCACCACACGGTCGTCGAGGGGACGGATCTTCAGGTTCTTGGCTGCCATCTGCGGGTTCTCCGTAATGAATGAAACGTGTCCGAGTTGATTCACGAGATCGAGGAAGGACGCAAAGAACGGCTTACATCATGCCGCCCATACCACCCATGCCCCCCATGCCCATGCCGCCCATACCACCCATGCCTCCCATTCCGCCCATGCCACCCATGCCGTGGTCATGGCCTTCCGCGGGGGCTGGCTCCTCATCCTTCGGGATCTCCGTGATGAGGGAGTCGGTCGTGAGCAGCAGGGCCGCCACGCTGGCGGCATTCTGCAACGCGGTACGCACCACCTTCGCGGGGTCGATCACGCCGGCACTCACCAGGTCGCAATACTCGCCCTTGTCGGCGTCGTAGCCGTCGTTCTTGCCCTTCATGTGCCGAACGCGGTTGACCACCACAGAGCCGTCGGTGCCCGCGTTCTCGGCGATGGCCTCGAGCGGATACCGAAGGGCATTGCGCACGATCGACGCGCCCATCTTTTCGTCGCCTTCGACGTCGAGCTTCTCGATGGCCTTCTCGCTCCGCAGCAGGGCCACGCCACCGCCTGGCACGATCCCCTCGGCAAGGGCCGCCTGCACGGCGCTCTTGGCGTCGTCGATCAGGGCCTTGCGCTCCTTCATCTCGGTCTCGGTCGCGGCACCGACGTTGATCTGCGCCACACCTCCGGCGAGCTTCGCGAGGCGCTCCTGGAGCTTCTCGCGGTCGTAGTCGCTGGTGGTCTTGGCGATCTCGTCGCGGATCTGAGCCACCCGCCCATCGATGGCGGCCTTCGTGCCGGCACCGCTGACGATCGTGGTGTTTTCCGCCTCGATGATCACCTTCTTCGCACGACCAAGGTCACTCAGCTTCACGCCGTCGAGGGCGATGCCGAGGTCCTTGAAAATGGCCTGACCGCCGGTGAGCGTGGCAATGTCCCCAAGCATCGCCTTGCGGCGATCACCGTAGCCGGGAGCCTTCACGGCCACCGACTGCACGATCCCGCGGAGTTTGTTCACCACGAGCGTGGCAAGCGCCTCGCCTTCGACATCCTCGGCGATCACGACGAGCGGCTTGCCCGCCTTGCTGATCGCCTCCATGAGCGGCACGAGGTTCTTCGCGTTCGAGATCTTGTCCTCGAAAACGAGGATGTAGGGGTTCTCGAGTTCGCACACCTGATTGTCGGCGTTGGTCACGAAATGGGGCGAGAGGTAGCCCCGGTCAAACTGCATGCCCTCGACGACGTCAACGGTCGTCTCGGCCTGCTTGCCCTCTTCGACGGTGATGACCCCGTCCTTGCCCACCTTGAGAAACGCCTCGGAGAGCACATTGCCGATCGTGGGATCATTATTCCCGGCGATCGTGGCGATCTGCATGAGCTCCTTCTTGTTCTTCTCGTTGATCGGCGTCGCCATCGAGAGCACTGCGGCCGAAAGGGCCTCAACCGCCTTGTGGATGCCCCGAGACAGCGCCATCGGGTCGGCGCCCGCGGCGATCATCTTGATGCCTTCGCGAAAGATCGCCTCGGCGAGGACCGTGGCGGTGGTGGTGCCGTCGCCAGCCACGTCGTTGGTCTTGCTGGCCGCTTCCTTGACGAGCTGGGCACCGAGGTTTTCGTAGGGGTCCTCGAGATCGATATCCTCGGCGACGGTCACGCCGTCCTTGGTGACCTTGGGGGAGCCCCAGCCCTTGTCGAGCACCGCGTTGCGGCCGCGGGGGCCGAGCGTGCTCTTCACGGCTCGAGCCAGCTTGGAAACGCCGGCGAGCAGCGGCTGACGGGCCTCGTCGTCGAACACCATCTGTTTGGCCACGGATGACTCCTCTCAAAAGCGTGACGGATATGGCAGACCCGCGTCGGGATGCCCTTCTCGGAAGCAAGCGGCGTGCCAGCGGCCACTCAGAAACCCCACCCAGCAGAAACCCCGTGTTTTTTGGGGGCGCCAGGATCGCACGCCGGATTCGACTCGGTCGCGGGTGCCGATTTGGCAGCGTCACACCAGGCCACCACCACCGCCGGGACTCCTCAGGGGACCCATGACGGATTCCCCTCGATGCCTCGCACGAACGCGGCCAGCAGGTTCGCGGTTCGATCGGCGTCGTCGAGAGAGACCGTTTCGACCGCCGAATGCATGTAGCGGTTGGGCACGCTGACGAGGCCCGTGGCCACGCCCGCTCGCGTCACCTGCAGGGCGTTGGCGTCGGTGGGGGTCGCCCGGCCGCTGGCCGCCACCTGCACCGGAATTTCATGGGCCGCGGCGGCGGCGAGGAGCCGGTCCACCACGTGCGGGTTCATGTTGGGGCCTCGATAGACCACCGGCCCACGTCCGAGCCCGACATCCCCCTCCGACTTTTTGTCGATCGTGGGGCAATCGGTGGCGTGGGTCACGTCCACCGCTATCGCAACGTGCGGATCAACGCCGTAGCAGCTGGTCTGAGCGCCGCGCAGCCCGATCTCTTCCTGAACGGTCGAGGCGACGAACAGGGCGCAGGGCAGGGGACCAGCCGCGACCGCCCGCCGAAATGCCTCGAGCACCACCCAGAGGCCGACCTTGTCGTCCATGGCGACCGAGGCCACGAGATTGCGACGAAGCTCGCGGGCCTCGAGCTCCAGCGTCACCGCATCACCCACCCGCACGACACTCTCGCAGTCGGCCTTGTTTTCGGCACCGATGTCGATCCAGAGGTCCTTCATCTTCGGCACCTGCTTCCGCTCCTCTTCGGTGAGCAGATGGATCGGTTTCCGCGACATCACCCCCGCCACGGGGCCCGACGCCGACCAGATCGTGACCCGGGCCCCGACGAGCTGAATCGGGTCCCAGCCACCGATCGGCTGCACCGAGATAAACCCATCGTTGTCGATGTACTGCACGATGAGACCGATCTGGTCGCAGTGTCCTGCCAGGAGCATCCGCGTGGGCGCCGAAGCGTTGGCGGCGCCGATCACGTTGCCGTGGGAGTCGGTGATGACCGACTCGGCGCACGATGCCAGGTAGTCGCGCACGACCCGCTGAATCGGCTGCTCGTAGCCGGAGGGACTGGGTGTTTTCAGGAGTCGAAACAGAAACTCACGAGCGGTGGAATCCACGGGGTTCTCTCCAGGGTGGGCTCACGGCGGGCACCAGCGCCAGCACGTGCGGATGATGTGGGAGCTTGTCACGACGCGACGGAAAAAGTCGGGCTTCGCTGCCGCCGATCAGCTTTTCTCGAGGTCCGAGTGTCTCCAGACCTTGTCCGGAATGGAGAACCTTGGGAAACTGCAAGCGAAGGGGGCAGGGCTGCCGAAGACTCCATATGTAGCAGACCGCGTGGTGCCGCGCCGTGAGCCGACGTTCTCATCGCCTGACGAATCGACGACGCTCCGGCCTCCTCGGCCTCGAGCGGCTCGAGTCTCGCGCGCTGCTTGCGGGCGATTCGAGTGATTCCTCGTTGCTGCTGCCGTCCGCCGAGGCCGCCGCAGCCCTTCCGGCCAGGCAGGTCGAGTATCTGACCCGCGGGGTCAACGCCATCTCCCTCGGGTCGGGCAAGGCCTATGTGAACTGGCGGATGCTGGGCACGGATCCCGCCTCGATCGCCTTCAACGTCTATCGGATCACCGGCAGCGGCGCCCCGGTGAAACGGAACACGTCCCCCATCACCGCCACGACCGACTTCTCCGACACCGGCATCACGACGACGCAATCCACGACCTACTTCGTGAAGCCGGTGATCAACGGCGTCGAAGGTGCGGCGAGCGATGCCTTCACGCTGCCCGCCAATGCTGGCACCGCGCAGTACCGAACGGTGCCGCTCCAGATTCCTGCCGGCGGCACCACGCCGACGGGCGAGGCCTACACCTACACCGCCAACGACACGAGTGCCGCCGACCTCGATGGTGACGGCGACTACGAACTCATCGTGAAGTGAGACCCGACCAACTCCAAAGACAACAGCCAGTCGGGCTACACCGGCAACGTCTACCTCGACGCCTACGAACTCGACGGCACGCTCCTCTGGCGAATCGATCTCGGACGCAACATCCGCGCCGGCGCCCACTATACGCAGTTCATCGTCTACGACTTCGATGGTGATGGCCGAGCTGAAATGGGTGTGAAGACCGCCCCGGGAACGATCGATGGCGAGGGGAAGCCGGTGCTCCTTGGAAGCGACAGGGTCACCGACGACTATCGCAGCACCGCGGGCTACATCCTCACCGGTCCCGAATACCTCACGATGTTTGACGGACTCACGGGGAAGGCGCTCTCAACCATCCCGTATCAGGTGCCGCGAGGCACGGTTTCGAACTGGGGCGACAGCTACGGCAATCGCGTCGACCGGTTCTTGGCTGGCGTCGGCTACTTCGACGGTCAGCGGCCGAGCCTCCTGATGTGCCGTGGCTACTACACCCGCTCGGTGCTCGCCGCCTTCGACTTCCGTGATGGGCGGCTCGTTCAGCGGTGGATCTTCGACACCGGCAACGCGACGACCGGCCCCCTCGCCGGGTATCGCGGGCAGGGGGCCCATTCGCTCACGATCGGCGACGTCGATGGCGACGGCTGCGACGAAGTGACCTACGGTGCGATGGCGATCGACCACACAGGCCTGCCGCTCTACACGACGGGCCTCGGCCATGGCGACGCCCTGCACATGTCGGACATGGACCCAAGCCATCCGGGCCTCGAGGTGTATCAGATTCACGAGACCGAGTCGCTCCACAAGGGGGTGGGCGGAGATCTGCGCGACGCCGCCACGGGCGAACTTCTCGCCTTCGTACCGGGCACCGGCGACGTCGGCCGCGGATGCGCGTTCGACATCGATCCGCGGTATCCCGGTCTCGAGATGTGGAACAGCTCCGACAGCGGGATCTACAGCGTCGATGGCACACGGATCCAGAGCAAGCCGTCGAACATGTTCCAGAACTTCGGCATCTGGTGGGACGGTGAACCGTGCCGCGAACTGCTCGACGGCACAACGATCTCCGACTGGGTGATCAACCTCACCACGGGCACCGGAGGTCGATCCAACTACGTGTCGGCTCCGTCGGGCCTGACCGGCAACAACAGCACGAAGAATACCCCGTGCCTCGTGGCTGATCTCTTCGGCGATTGGCGCGAAGAGGTGGTCTGGCGAAAGAGCGACAACACGGCCCTGCAGATCTGGTCGACCAAGCTCGTGTCGCAGCTTCGGCTGCCGACCTTGATGCACGACATCCAATACCGCGAGTCGGTGGCCTGGCAAAACGTGGGCTACAACCAGCCAACCCACACGAGTTACTTCCTCGGCCAGGGCATGGCGATTCCGCCCCAGCCCAATGTGTATGCCGTGAAATATGGCGTGGCCCCTACCATGGCGTCGGCCACCTCGTCGGCGGCCGTGACGACGACGGGCGGCGTGTCGCTCGCCGCTCTTGCCAGCGATGACGGACCGGAGGCCTCGCTGGTCTACCGGTGGGCGGTGGTCTCCGGGCCCGGCGCGGTCACCTTCAACACCAACGGCACCAATGCGGCCCCAGCCACCACAGCGCTCTTCTCGGCGTTTGAACCTACGTGCTCGAGGTGACCGCGACCGACACCGGGGGCCTGTCGGCGGCGACCCAGCTCGCGGTGAGTTATGCGGCCACCGGTGACACCAACATCGATGGGCTTGTCGACATGCTCGACGTGGCATCGTTCCTGGGTGACGGGAAGTTCGATACCGGCTGGTCGAGCGGCTGGAGCGACGGGGATTTCAATGGCGATGCGTTCGTCGACATCCTCGACGTCGCCGCCCACCTCGCCAGCGGCTTTTTCGATGCCGGCCCGGTCACGGCCGCGATGATGGGTCGCGGGTGAGCCATCACCGCCACACGGGGCATTCCGCCGGTCCCACGGCTTACGCCGTTGGGCTTCTACGGAACCCTGCACGTCCTGTCCAAGCCCAAGGCCGTCAGGCCTGGGACACGCCACGCTCTGCCAAACGACGCCCTTGCGCACAAACCCGGAACGCTCCGCCGCCCATCGGGAACGGGGGCGGTCATCGCTGGAACACCGGCGCCGCCGCGGCAGAGAAGCGGCTTTCCGGCGTGGCTCCGGCTCATTAGGATCGGTCGTCCCACCCCCATTCCCCCCGGAGTCCCACCTCATGGCTGAACCCGTCCGCGTCGGTGTCGTCGGCCTCGGCACCGTCGGTTCCGGCGTGGTGCGGCTGCTCATGGAGTCGGCCGAGCACATCACCCGTCATGCCGGCCGGCCAATCGTGGTGGAGCGGGCCGTCTGTCGCGACGTCGGCCGCGACCGTGGGCTCCAACTCGCGGCCGACCGCGTCTCCACCGACATCCACGATGTCTCCCGCGATCCTTCGATCTCCGTGGCTGCCCTGCTTGTGGGCGGCCTCGAGCCGGCCCGTTCGATGATGATCGACCTGCTCGAACACGGCAAAGACGTCGTCACGGCCAACAAGGCCCTCCTCGCCGAACATGGCCCCGAACTCTTCGAGATCGCCCGTCGCCACGGCCGCTCCATCGCCTTCGAGGCGGCGGTGGCCGGCGGCATCCCCATCGTGGCGGCGATCGGCGAGTGCCTTGCCGCCAACCGAATCGAGAGCATCCGAGGCATTCTCAACGGCACGAGCAATTTCATCCTGTCGACCATGGAGCAGGAGGGGGCCGACTACGCCGAGGTGCTGGCACTCGCCCAGGCCAAGGGCTACGCGGAGGCCGATCCCTCGATGGACGTGGATGGCACCGACGCCACCCAGAAGCTTGCGATCCTGTCGCATCTCGCCTTTGGCACCTGGGTTCCCTGGAGCGAGATTCCCCGGACAGGCATCGAGGGCATCGATAGCGATCTGATGGCCTTCGCGGCCGACCTCGGCTACCGCATCCGACTGGTCGCCGTGGCCAGCCGCTCCAACGGCAGGCTGGCGATGCGGGTCGCGCCGGCGCTCACCCGCATCGGTACGCCGCTCGCCGAAACCCGTGGCGCCTTCAATGCCGTGAGCATCGTTGGGGATGCGGTCGGTCCGATGTTTTTCCACGGGCTCGGCGCCGGCCAGATGCCGACCGCCTCGGCCGTGGTCGCCGACATCATCGACACGGTGGTGGGCCGGGCCGGCATCACGTTTCGCACCACGGGCGTGCTCGACACCGACGGCCTCTCGGGACGAATCGGCGAGGCCGAGTTGAACGAGCGGCATTTCCTTCGCATTCTCGCGAGCGATCGTCCCGGGGTGCTCTCGCGGATCACTGGGATTCTCGGCGAGCACGGGATCTCGATCGCCTCGGTGATCCAGCGGGATCCCTCTGGCGCGTGCGGGGCGGCCGTGCCCCTCGTGATCATGACCCACGCGTGCGGGTCGAGTGCGATCCGTAAGGCCGTGACACACATCGACGCCTCCGACGTGGTGTCGGGCCCGACCACCTGCCTCGGCGTCATCGACGACTGACCCACCGGCGACCACTCCCATGAAATATCTGCTCGTGATTCCCGATGGTGCCGCCGACGCCCCCCAGGCATCCCTTGGCGGACGCACACCACTGCAGGCGGCACACACGCCCGCGCTCGATGCGCTCGCCGCGCGGGGGCGCGTCGGGCTCACCAACCACGTGCCCGACACCCTGCCACCCGGTTCGGAGGTGGCCTGCATGAGCGTGATGGGCTACGACCCGCTCGTGTTCTTCACCGGCAGGGCACCGCTCGAGGCCGCGGCGCAGGGCATCCAACTCGGCCCCGACGACTGGGCCGTGCGATGCAACCTCGTCACCATCGCCGACCAGACGATGGAGGATTTTACGGCCGGTCACATCACCACCGAGGAGGCCACCTCGCTCCTCGCCGCGGCCCAGCAGGGACTGGCCGCCGACTTCCCCGACCTGGCGTCGTCGTGGTCGTTCATGCCGGGCGTGAGCTATCGCAATCTCCTGATCCATCGGGGCGTCGCTGGCGCAGCGCCATTCGACGGCAGCCTGCGGGCCACGCCACCGCACGATCTCATGGACAAGTCGGTCGTCGACGATTTTCCGCGTGGCACCGGCAGTCGGCTTCTCTCCGACATCATGGCCCGCAGCGCCGAATGGCTCGCCGTACACCCCGTCAACGAGGCCCGTCTCGCGGCCGGCAAGCGGCCGGCCACCCACGTGTGGCTCTGGGGCGTGGGACGGGCGCCGGCCATGAAGCCCTTTCAGACGCTCTACGGCATGTCGGGCACGATGATCACGGCGGTCGATCTGCTTCGGGGGCTGGCGTCTCTCGCCGGATGGAAACGCCGGGAGGTGGAGGGAGCGACCGGCTACCTCGACACCGACTACGCCGCCAAGGGACGGGCAGCGATCGAGGAGTTCGCGTCGTCCGACCTCGTCTGCGTGCACATCGAGGCCCCCGATGAGGCCAGCCATCAAGGCGATGCCGACGCCAAGGTGGCGGCGATCGAGGCGATCGACGCGCTCATCGTTGCCCCGTTGGTCGAGTATCTCGGCCGCTGCGGCGATCACCGAGTTCTCGTCTGCCCTGACCACCCGACCTTCATCAGCACCAAAACCCACTCGCGGGGTCATGTGCCCTACGTGATGGCCGGGAGCGGCATCACGCCATCCGGCCAGGCCACGTACGACGAGGTGGCTGCCGCAGCGTCGGGCATCCGCATCGAGCCGGGCTGCCGTCTGATGCGGGCCTTCCTCACCGACCACTGAGTCCTATCCTTCGTTCGACCTGACCCGTGACGCGGCGGACCGCACCGCCTCGCACCCGACCCGGAGCATCGTTCATGGCACTCGTCGTGCAGAAGTTTGGCGGCACCAGCGTGGCCGACCCCGAGAAGATCAAGGCCGCCGCCGCGAAGGCGATCGCCCGACACGCCGCCGGCGACCAGGTGGTGGTGGTGGTGAGCGCCATGGGACACCAGACCGACATCCTCGTCGATCTCGCCAAGGCGATCACCGACCGTCCGAGCGCCCGCGAGATGGACATGCTCCTTTCAACCGGCGAGCAGGTGAGCGTGGCGCTCTTCGCGATGGCGATCCATGCCGCAGGCCACAAGGCGGTGAGCCTCACGGGGGCCCAGATCGGCATCCGCACCGACAGCACCCACACCAAGGCCCGCATCCGTTCGATCTCCACCGACCACGTGAAGGGCCTGCTCGATTCGGGCGCCATCGTGATCGCGGCCGGGTTCCAGGGCATCGACCAAAACGGCAACATCACCACCCTGGGCCGCGGTGGCTCCGACACGACGGCCGTGGCCCTGGCCGCGGTGCTCGACGCCGATCTGTGCGAGATCTACACCGACGTCGACGGCATCTACACCACCGACCCGAGGCTCCTCCCGGAGGCACGTCGCCTCGAGTCGATCGCCTACGACGAGATGCTCGAGCTCGCCAGCCTCGGCGCCGGTGTGATGCACTCCCGCTCGATCGAGTTTGCGAAGAAGTTCGGCGTGAAGGTGGTGGTTCGGTCAAGCTTCAAGGACCTGCCGGGCACCATGATCCTGGCGGCCGATCAGGCGGTCTGCCGTCCGGTCAGCGGCGTCGCCCTTGCCAAGGATGAGGCGCGGATCACGCTCGAAGGCGCCCCCGATCAGCCAGGGTCGAGCCACGCCCTCTTTTCCTCGCTCGCCGAGTCGGGGATCGCCGTCGACATGATCGTGCAGAACGTCGGGCAGGGGGGGAGGGCCGGCATCTCCTTCACCGTCCCCGAAGACGATCTCGACAACGCCCTGGACCGCACCCGCGCCGTGGCGGCCTCGATCGGTGCGGAAGGCGTGTCGCACGACGGCGGTGTGGCGAAGGTGTCGGTGGTGGGTGTCGGCATGGAGGCGGCCGAAGGGGTGGCGGGCCGCATGTTCACGGCATTGTCGGCCGAAAAGATCAACGTTCACATGATCACCACGAGCGAGATCAAAATCTCGGCCCTCGTCGATCGGGCCGATGGTCCGGCCGCGGTGCGGGCCGTGCACAAGGCGTTTGGCCTCGAGCACGGCGACGGCGGCCCTCCCTGCGGCGCGGCCGGCGCGCTGCCGAAGTCGAGTCCGCTCGACGTCGTGCGGCGGCTCGAAGGGATGGAGGATCTGGCGATCGAAGACTGCCTGCTCGACTCGTCCCAGGCGCTCGTCACCTTCGCCGATCTTCCCGACACGCCTGGCGTAGCCGCCGACGTGTTTCAGGAGGTTGGACGTGCCGGCCTCGTCGTGGACATGATCGTGCAGAGCAACCCCCGCGACGGCCATGCCGAAATCTCCTTCACGGTGCCTGCAGCGAGTCGCGACAAGGCGATCGAGGTTGCGACCCGAATCGCCGCCGCCCGCGGTGCCACCGTCGCCGACGTGCCGCACGTGTCGAAGCTTTCCATCACCGGCGTCGGCATCCGCAGCCATGCCGGCGTGGCCGATCGCCTCTTCATGCCCCTCGCCCAAGCAGGAGTGAACATCGACCTCGTCAGCACGAGCGAGGTTCGCCTCAACGTCGTCGTCGCCGCCGAACACGGGGAGAAGTCGCTCGCGGTGCTCCGCAAGGCCTTCGGCCTGGCCTGACCGCGTCAGGGAAGGATCCGAGCGGCGGCTGCCACGAGGGCGGCGGTGCCGAGCGCGGCCAGCAGCAGGCCTGAGGTTCGCCGGCGTCGGATGAAGAAGATGAGCACGAAGCCGGTGACGGCCACGGCCACGAGGAGAATGGCCGTCGCATCGATCACGAAGGACCAGACCTTGCCGGCATCCCGTCCCTTGTGCAGATCATTGATCACCGCCATGAAGCCGTGACGGGTCACGGCGATGCTCGACGCTCCCGATCGGCGGTCGACGATGGCATCGGCGGCGTAGCCGGGCGCCTTCCACGTGATCGTGCATTCCCGGTCGTCGCACCGAACGTCGGTCACCGTGCCACGAATGCCGTGCACCTGCACGAGTTCCCGAACCAACGCATCCCGATCGATGGTGTTTCCATCCGGATCACGCGATGCATCCCCCAGCAGCGATGCATCCACCTTGCCCGTCAGGTCGGCGGTGCTGGCATCGTGCCCGCCGAACCAGTCTGGATGATTGAGCGTGAGGCCCGTCACGCTGAAGAGGATCATTGTGGCAAACGCAAACATCGAGAGTTCGATGTGGAGCCATCGGGCGGTCGATGCAAACTCTCGTGTCAGGTGCTTCAGGCGACCGCCTCGTCCAGATCGTGGTTTCGTCACGCCACCCCCCCATTAGGGCCGCGCGCCGGCGGGACGATAGTCGAACGAGGCCGCCTTGATTTCGGTCCCCCCCTCGAACGACTCGTGGCGGGGCTCGGAGCCGATCACGAGCGGTCGCCGCTCGAACTGGTAGGTGCCGTGTTCGCGGGCCGCCTCCAGGCAGAGCACGTAGTCGCCCGGCGGAAGGGGCAGGCCGCCGTTGTCGGTGCCATCCCAGGTGACCGCATGGGATCCTGGCTGCCTCGTGGCCTCGGAAATCGTTTGCACGAGGTCGGAATCCTCGGCCAGTTTCCGAAGCCGATCGGCTCGGTGCCATCGCTTCAAGTCGGGAATCCACCGCGGACCTGGCCCGTCCTTCTGCACCCACAGGAGCAGCGTCTTCACAGGGAACCCATCGGCATCCTCCACCCACGCCGCGACATACGGCCGCTTCAACCGTCCCCCCCCCCGGGCCGGTTGATTTCGAGGTCGAGCACGACGGTGCCGGCCGGAGTGCCCTGCGACGCCGACGCCGCCACGGGCACGACGCGGGTCGCTCCACGGCCATGCTCACGTCCACGCCATGCGCTCGACACCGTCACCTGGCCATCGCCGCTTACGAGCAGGCAGGCGGCGGCGGGGGTCGACTCGACGATCGCCAGGGCGTCGTCCGGAGACAGCACGCAACAGATCGTCGCCAGGGCATCGGCATCGGCCGCCGACGCGGCCACCACGGTGGCCGAGGCGACGCCCTCGGCCGGTCGCCCGGTCCGGGGATCGATGATGTGGGAATATCGAACGCCGCCGATCGAAAACCCTCGATGCGCATGGCCGCTCGTGGCGATCGCACGGTCGGCGAGCGTCACGGAATCGACGACGCGGTGCGGGTCGGCACCGACCACGACCACGGCCTGATCGAGGTCGCCCCGCACCCCGAGGTCTCCGCCGATGTTCACCATGGCGCCGTGGACGCCGCCAACAGCAAGGGCCACGTCACACGCCCGGTCGACGATCATGCCCTTGGCCACGGCATCGACGCTGATCGGAATGCCGGAGGCCGCAGCCTCCTCCCCGCTCCACCGCCAGGGAGGCTGCCGCATCGCGGCTGCGGCGGCCGCCACGTCGGCCGAGGACGGGAGTGTGTGCGCCGCTTCCGCCGTGGTCCACACCCGCGTGGCCACGGCGACTCCGGGATGAAAGCCGCCGCCACTGGCTGCCGTCCAGTGGTCGCAGCGGCGGAGCAACGCCGTCAGGTCGGGGCTGAGCGCCGTCATCGAGCCGGCTGCCAGCCACCGGCTCAGTTCGCTGGAGGCATCGTAGGTGCTGACGATGGAGGCCAGCCGGTCGATCTCGGACAGCACGGCTGATTCCGCCCGTGCGGCCACGGCCGGATCGTCGGCGAGCACGACGAGATCGAGGGAGGTTCCCAGGCAGTCGTCGAAATGAAACGCATGCGGCTCCGCGGCCGTCACGCCCATCCCCCACATCGCCCACAGGAGCGACCCGAGGATGCCAACCAGCGACCTATGCGCGATCATGATCCCCCGTCGCGAAAACAGTAGAGGCGTCGATTCGAGCGAATGAAGATTGCGCCGTCGCTGATGGCGGGTGTCGCGGCAAACGATTCGCCCTCGCCGCCAATCCGGTTCACGGCGAGCGACGCGAAGGTGTCGCCGGCGGCGACCACATGCACGTCGCCGGTTCCCGACACGTAGTAGATTTTTCCATCAGCCGCCACCGGCGACGAATAGTCGCTCCCTCCTCGTCGGCCGCCCCCCCCCGCTTCCGCCCGGAAGCCGCGACTGATAGAGCCGCTCTCCCGTGTCGGCACGAAGGCACGAGAGGATGCCATTGGCCACGAAATACAGCCGGTCGCGGTATACGATCGGTGAGCCGAACCGGTTGGCATCGCGACCGCTCCAGACGGTGTTGGTGGCCTCGACGTCTCCCTTGCCCCCGCACCGCACCGCGATCGATCCGCCGCTTCGACCTTCCACGGCGTAGGCCACATCACCGGCGATCACCACGCTCGTGTTGAAGCCGTCGTCGCCGACACCCCGGCAGTACCACCGCACCTTGCCCGTGGCGGGATTGAGACCCCAGAACTCTCCGGGAGCCGCGAGCACCACATCGGTGCGTTCAGCCAACGCGGCGATGGCGGGCGTGCCCCACATGCTGGCGAGTCCGTCGGCCGGTGAGGTCCACCGCTCAGCACCGGTGGCGGCGTCCAGGCCGACGATCGAACGGCTTTCAGGCCCGGCCGTCACGACGACCACGCCGTCGACCACGATCGGGCTCGACGCCGAGCCCCACCGCCGCGGATCGGAATCGGTTCCCACGGAATGCTGCCAGAGCGGCTCGCCGTCGAGACTGAAGGCATGCACGCCCGACTTGCCGAAAAACGCATAGATCCGCTCGCCGTCCGACACGGGGGTGTGCGAGGCATAGCCATGGGAGGGAACTCCCATGCCGGAATAGGCATCCTCGGGAAGCACGGCTTCGACCCGTCGCGTCCAGAGCTGCCGGCCGGAGGCGCAATCGAAACAGACGAGGTGACGCACGAGGTCGAGCTGGTCGCCCGGCTCGTAGCCATACCCCGAATAGGCCGACACGATGACGCGGTCGCCCACGACGATCGGCGACGACACTCCCTCGCCCGGCAGATCCATCTTCCAGGCGAGATTGGTATCGGGTCCAAACTCGATCGGAGTCGCATGGTCGTCGGCCGCAACGCCACTGCCATTGGGTCCGCGAAAGCGAGGCCAGTCGCCGGCGTGGGCCATGGCGCCAGCAGCCCATGCGGCCAGGCCGACAACAACGGTCGTGCGAACGGCACCCATCGATTTCACTCCTCGAGGGGCGGTCGACGTCCGCCCCCTTCTCCACGACGCGGTCCTTCCCCCTCACGGCCGCCAAATCCGCCGCCCGCACCGCCGGGAGCACGCATGGCCGCAAGTTCTTCACGGCTGAGTTTGCCGTCCTTGTCGGTGTCGTATTGCTCAAACATGCGATCGACGAATGCTCCGGGTTCGCCGCGCATGCCGCGTTCGCCGTCGCGACGCCCTTCGCCCCCTTCGCCGCGGCGCTGACCGCCGCCTTGGGAACGGGTCGCCGCCAGAAGTTCCTCGCGGGTGGCCGCTCCGTCACCATTGCTGTCGGCTCGCGTGATGATCGCCCGCATCCGTTCCGGAACCTCATCGGCCTTGAGCGTGCCGTCCTTGTCGCGGTCGTACTCCATCAGGCGAGTCACCATCTCTTCACCGCCCCCCGACGCTCCGCCGCCTGGGAACCCACCCTGAAATCCACCGGGCCCACCGCCCGGGGGCCCGCCCATGGGCCGAACCTCATCGGGAGAGAGCGTGCCATCTTGGTTGGCGTCGAGCGATCGCAGCTGCTTCGGAGCAGCATCCATCTCCGCCGCCGAGAGGCTTCCGTCGCCATCGGTGTCGAGGGCGGCAACCACGGGGTTGCCACGGCCCATGCCGCGTCCTTCCCGCTGCGGAGGTTGCGCCACACCCGTGGAGGCACCCACCACCGCCACGAGGCACCCGATGCGCGGGAGCCACTGGCCGAGGCTTCTCCGTATCCCTGGTGTCCAATGGGCGTTGCCGTGTGTCGCTGCCATGCCATTCCCTCCCGTGGCGGTGCTTCAGCCGAACCTCTCGTGAGGCAGTTCAACGGCTGGAGGAAGGGGAAGTTTCCGCAGGGCTGGCGGATTCGTCGAGGGCAGTCCCGGCAGGTCACGGCCCGCAGTCTTTCGAGGGAATGAAACGCATCGCGGATGCCCTCCACACGACCCACGACCTGCAAGCCCGAAAACGTTTGAGTTTCCCGGAAAAACCCATGAGTTTCCGCACGCAACGTCGCGTCGTACCAAGGGTTATGACACAATGAGGGTTCGTCGGGGATTCGGGGAAACCGCCGCACCGACGTGAGGGTGTGAGGCTGCCAGGGCATGATCGCATGAGTGAGTGTCGTCGCCGCATTTCCATCGCCGTGCTCGGGCTGGTGAGCCTCGCCGCCGTCAGTGGCTGTGGGGGCGGATCGCCCACGACCACGGTGTCGGGAACGGTGACCCTCAATGGCAAACCCCTGCCCGGCGATGCCACGGCGTCGATCGCGTTTTCTCCTGCCAAAACAGGGGTCGCGGGCGTCGCGGCGCCGATAACCGAGGGGAGGTATTCCTGCCCCGGCGTGCCGACCGGCGACGTGAAGGTGAGCTTCGACATCACGCAACCCGACGGTCCGCCCAGGAAGAGCGATCGCACAGGGGAGATGTACCAAGAAGTGAAGAACCTGGTGCCCGCCAGCTTTGCGGGGGGAATCCCGTTGACGATCCAAGCCTCCGCCACGCACGACTTCAACCTGACCGACTGAGCCCAATCTTTTCTCCGCACCGAGCGAGCCTGCCATGCACCACGCCACCGCTTCTCGACGCGCCGCCGGCTTCACCCTCGTGGAGCTGCTGGTGGTGATTGCGATCATCGCGACGCTGATCGGCCTTCTGCTGCCGGCGGTGCAGAGCGCCCGCGAAGCGGCGCGACGCTCCCAGTGTCAAAACAACCTCAAGCAGCTTGGCCTGATGATGCACAACTACGCGACGGCCAAGGGTGGCCTGCCGCCGATGGCCAAATACTGGCTTCGAACGGAAATGGACAAGGCCTACGGGGCGGGCAACTTTCCAGGGAGTTGGTATGACGACCATGGCTGGTACATCCCGTCGGTGCCCTACATCGAAGGAGGAAGCCTGGCGGGCATCGTGAATCCCAAGAAGTCGTTCAGCGACGCCAGCAACGACGCGGCTCGTCGGGCCATGATTCCGACGATGGCCTGTCCGAGTGATATCGGGCTTCAAAAGAATGAATGAGTCAGTGCGACCTGGGCACGGGTGCGGTCGAACTACGTCGTCAACGCGGGAAACACGGTCTATGGCCAGCCCAACGTGGGCACGGGTGCGGCGGCCGTGCAGTTCCTGGGGGCGCCCCGTTGTGCCCCGGCGCCACACGAAGCTTCCTACGATCAAGGACGGCACTTCCAACACGCTGATGATGTCGGAAATTCTGGTCCTGCCGGAAACGGCCGGCTGGGGCGGGCCTTATTCCGATGCCCAGACGGCGCTCGGCGGTCAGGTCTTTACCGGGTACAAAACGCCCAACGCTCTCGGCCCCACCAACGCCGACGCCCTCTGCCGGCAGGGCGAATGGTGGAACAATGTCCGTGACGGCTGGTTTCAGCAGAAACTCCCGACGACCTCCGCGGCCCCCAATCAGGGCACGCCCGCCCAGCCGGTCACCCCGCCGGGAGGCACGCCGGCGGATGCCGTGATCGACAGCAACGGCCACAAGCAGCAATACGTTGTTGCCCGCAGCAAGCATGCTGGCGGGGTGAACACGTCACGATGCGATGGATCGGTGGCATTTTTCAACGACAACGTCGACCTGTTGGTCTGGAACGCGGTCACGAGCGCCAGCGGCGGCGAGACCGTCGGCGACTGAGCCGCCCGCACAGCGCAGCGGCATCGTGTGGAAGCGCCGAGCGTGTCCCAGGCCTGACGGCCTTGGGCTTGGACCGGAGGAGATTTTCCTGTCGAAGCCCAACGGCGTGAGCCGTGGGACCGGCGCAGTGGCTCGTGGGATGGTTTTGGCCCAGCCGGCTCCCATCGGCCAAGGGCGTCGTGCGGGATCACTCGCCGAGCACGTTTTCAAGCACCTCGTCGGACACGTAGATCGGGAGGTTGGGTTCACAGGTGACCGCCACGGCGATCGCATCGGATGGCCGCGAGTCGAGTTCGATCAGCTCGCCGTCCTTGAAGACCCTGATCACGGCGTAGTAGGTGTGGTCCTTCAGTTCGGAGATGACCACATCGTGAAACTCGCCGCCGAGCATCTCGACGGCCGCCACGAGGAGGTCATGGGTCAGCGGTCTCGGTGCCTGATGGTGCTTCACGCGACGGTCGATGCTGGTGGCTTCGAAGAGTCCGATGAGAATCGGGAACGTCCTGTCGCCCTCGACCTCCTTGAGGTAGACAACCTGCTGGTCGTTGATCTCGCTGATGATGATCCGCGAGAGTTCCATCTGGACGCTCATCTTGCCGCTCCCAACGTGACGGGTTGCCCCAGTGGAGTCCGGGACATCTCCCAGTGTACCCGGCAGCATCCTGCCAATCCCACAGGCTCCCCTCGGAATCCTCGCCGGTCCCACGGCTCACGCCGTTGGGCTTCCACGGAAAACCCGCCTCCGGTCCAAGCCCAAGGCCGTCAGGCCTGGGACACGCGTTGCGCCGCCGTTCGACGCCATTGTGCGGTGCATGGCACAGCGCCGTGTCCCAATGATCGCGGCGTAAAAGCCAAACACGCCACACGATCCACCTCGCCGGTCCCACGGCTCACGCCGTTGGGCTTGGACAAGACGCCGGAACGCCGCGCCACGCGAGTTGAGGAGCGTTAGAGATGTCCGCGCCACGTGAGTTGAGGAGCTTCGGGGTTGCCCATGCCCCGTGAGCCGGCGTCATTGGCCAGCGCAGCCAGGATGGCGAAGCGCCAGCCAATGCCGAGCGAGCGGAGGGCATGGATGCCCGCAGCGAGCGTCCGGCGGCGGGGTATGGGCAACCCCGAAGCGGCGCCCCAACCGTCCCGAAGCGGCGCCCCAACCGTCCCGAAGCGGCGATCCCGACCGCCCCGAAGGCCCTCGTGCCACGCACGGCGGCCAGACGCATGACGCGGACAGGCTCAGCGTCTAGCTTTTTCGTTTCCGCAGGTCTTCGAGCGCCTCACGGCCCTTGGTGAGCCTGGCTTCAAACTCCGCAAGCTGGGCCTGCTCCTTGGCCACCACGGCGGCCGGAGCCCTGGCCGTGAACTTCTCGTCAGCCAGTTTTGCCTGCTTCGCGCGAATGAATCCTTCGGTTTTCTCGTTTTCCTTTTCGAGTCGGGCGATCTCGGCATCCACATCCACGAGATCCGCCAGATCGACAAACACGTCGCAGCCCGCCGCCGTCGCGCTGGCCGCCGAGGGGGCTGCCACGGCATCCGGGCCGAGGGCCACGATGTCGGCCACCGCCATCGCCGCGATCGATGCCGTCATCGGCTCGAGGAGGCTTGTGATCGACGAATCGGCCCTCACGGCCACCGCAACGCGGGTCTTCGGCGGCACGTTCTGCCGCGCGCGAATCTCCCGAATGGCCGCCACAACCGCGAGGAAGGTTCCAAACTGCGATTCCGTGCGGGGATCGATCCACGCCTCGGGCACGATGGGCCATGCGGCCGTCATCACCATCGGGGCGAGGGTCCCTTCACCATCCCAGAGCATCCGTCGTCCGCCGGCCGCCACGCCGAGATGCTGCCAGATCTCCTCGGTGACGAACGGCATGATGGGGTGGAGGAGACGGAGGATCGTGTCGAGGCCCAGCAGCAGCATCGCCCGTGCCTGGTCGCGCCGGGCAGGATCAGCCAGCCTCGCCTTGCAGAGTTCGAGGTAGGCGCTGCAAAACTCATCCCAGGCAAAGGCGTAGAGCGTTCGCGAAAGCTCCGCGAAGCGGTAGTCGTCGATGGCGAGGGTCGCCTCCCGACTCACGCTGGCCAGCCGCGACAGGAGCCACCGATCCTCGAGGGGGATCGCCGTGAGATCGTCGAGGCCGGTGATGGGGCCGATGGTGGCGCCATCGAGGTGCATCAGCACGAAGCGGGTTGCGTTCCACAATTTGTTGGAGAAGTTGCGGCCCGCCTCAAACTTCTCGCTCACCGCCGGCCCGCGGGGCAGGGCAAGATCCGCCTCGGACGAGGCCCACTGGGTACGGAAGGCCTTGTGACACTTCGGGCAGTCGATCCGCGGTCGCACGCGGTTCTGCACGGTCTGCTCGATCAGATGACCGCACGCCGGGCATTGGAAGTCGACCGGCATGCGCACGTCCTGCGTTTCCGTCGCCATGCCGGCGAGGGCAAACCGCAGTGCGTCGGCCCCGAGGGCGTCGATCACGTCAACGGGATCGACCCCGTTGCCCTTGCTCTTGCTCATCGTCTCGCCATAGCGGTCGAGAATCTTGGGATGGATGTAGACCTCGTGGAATGGAATCGCCCCGGTATCAAACACCCCCATGATCACCATCCGTGCCACCCAAAGCGTGAGGATGTCGCGGCTCGTGACGAGCGCGCTGGTCGGATAGAAGGTGGCGAGCTCGGCCGTCTGCTTCGGCCAGCCGAGGGTGGAGTGGGGCCAGAGCGCCGAGGAGAACCAGGTGTCGAGAACGTCGGGATCGCGCACCAGCGCATGGCCGGCGATCGACTCGACGCCGAGCGACTCGTCCGATGAGCAGACGAACCATCCACCGACATCGTCCGACCGCCAGGTGACGGTCTCGCGACCAGCGAAGGCTCCCGCCAGATCCGCTTCGGTCACTCCCGACACGTGCCAGATCGGAATGCGATGCCCCCACCAGAGCTGGCGGCTCACCGGCCAATCCCGCTTCTCGGAGAGCCAGTCGAGGTAGCTCTTGGCATACCGCTCCGGCACGATCCGAATCCGTCCATCGGTGACGGCATCGAGCGCTGGCTGCGCCAGTTCGTCCATCCGGATGAACCACTGGTCGGCGAGGTAGGGCTCGATCGGGGTCTTCGATCGGTCGGAATGGGCCAGGTCGATCACGCGATCTTCGACCTCCACCACCTGCCCGGCCGCCTCGAGGTCGGCCACCACCCGCGTCCGTGCCTTCTGGATCGTCAGCCCCTCGTAGGGGCCGGCCTCGGCGTTGAGGGTGCCGTTGGGATTGAGGATGTTGACCATCGGCAGCGTCTGCCGCCGACCAACGTCGTAGTCGTTGGGATCGTGGGCGGGCGTGATCTTCACACAGCCCGAGCCCATGTCGGGCTTCGCCCATTCGTCGGCCACGAGCGGAATCGCGCGGCCGAGAAGCGGTAGCCGCACGGTTCGGCCGTCCCGCGCCATCGCGGCAAGCGTCTCGAGATGCGGAAGCAGGTCGCGCCGCCTCGCCTCGATCGCCTCGATCGCGGCCGTGATCTCGGCATGCTCCTTGGCCGGGGCCGCCGCCCGCTTTTCCCGTAGGGCCGCCTCAGCGGCGTCGAGGGCGCGAGCAGGGGAGGGGTGCACCGCCACCGCCGTGTCACCCAGCAGCGTCTCGGGCCGCGTGGTCGCCACGGTCACGCTCTCTGGCTCACCCGCTCTTGGCTCGATCACGTCATAGCGAATGTGCCAGAAGTGACCCTTCACCTGCTCGTGAAACACCTCGTCGTCGCTGACGGCGGTCTGCAGGAAGGTGTCCCAGTTCACGAGCCGCTTGCCACGGCGCACCAGCCCCTTCTGGAAGAGCCTGGAGAATGCCTCCCGAACGGCAGCGGCACACTGGTCGTCGAGCGTGAACCGTGTGCGGTCCCAGTCGCAGCTGGCTCCGAGGTCGCGAAGCTGTCCCAGGATCCGTTTTTCATACTGGGCCTTCCACGCCCAGATCCGATCGACGAGGGCGTCGCGGCCGAGGTCATGCCGCGAGAGCTTTTCCTCCTCGAGCAGCCGCCGCTCCACGACAGCCTGGGTGGCGATCCCCGCGTGATCGGTGCCCGGCATCCAGAGCGTGAGGAAGCCCTGCATCCGTCGGGTCCGCACGAGCACATCCTGAAGCGTGTTGTTGAGGGCATGCCCCAGATGGAGGGCGCCGGTCACGTTCGGCGGAGGAATGACGATCGAGTAGACGGGCCTTCCGGCCTCAGGTTCGGCGTGCCACGCACGGGAGGAGTCCCAGAGGTCGCGGCAACGGGCTTGGGCGGCGCGGTGGTCGTAATGCTTGGGGAGTTCGTGCATGGCGAAACGGAACGGCGAAGGAGGAACGGCGGGCTAGTGGGACGGATCGGCGTCTGGGGCGAGACGAAAGATACCCTGGCCGGCGGGCGAGGCGGTGCAGACGTAGAGTTCGCCGTCGGCATCTTCCCCGAAACCGTAGATCGGCAGTCCGTTCCACGGAATCCTGGCATTGGCGACCGGCCGGTCGTCGGCATCGACCTGGAGGGCCCAGAGCTGCCCCGACACGAAGTCGCTGTGTACGTATCGCCCAACGAGTTCCGGAATGGCTGCGCCACGGTAGACGAAACCGCCGATGACCGACTTCCCGATCTGGTGGTCGTATTCCCAGACCGGATCGATCGTCGCCCCGTGCCCGACGGTCGCACCAAAGGGATGCGTTCCCTCCGCCACGCTCCATCCGTAGTTGCCCCCGCGCACGACGATGTCGATCTCCTCCCAGAGATCCTGCCCCACGTCGGCAGCCCAGAGCCTGCCCGTCTTCCGATCACACGAGATCTGCCAGGGGTTCCGAAACCCGTAGGCGTAGATTTCGGGCCGTGCACCGTCGCGACCCACGAAGGGATTGTCGTCGGGAATCGCGTAGGGAAGCGCCTCGGCCCGGCGATCGACGTCGAGCCGTAGGATTTTCCCAAAAAGCACGTCGAGCCGCTGACCATGCCCATGCGGATCGTCGCGGCTTCCGCCGTCGCCCAAGCCGACGTAGAGATGGCCATCGGGCCCGAACGTGATCGAGCCGCCGTTGTGATTCCAGAAGGGCTGCTCCACCGACAGCAGCAGCACCTCCTCGCTGTCGGGATCGGCCCGATCGGGATCGTCTCGGCTCACGCGATACCGCGCCACCTGCTCGATCCGACCAGCACCACGAATGCTTCGGCAGACGAAAAACTGGCCGTTTTCCTGAAACCGTGGATGAAACGCGAGACCGAGCAGCCCCTCCTCGTTCCATCCGGTCCATGGGGCCGTCGTGTCACGGAGATCGAGGAAGAGCCTGGCCGTCTGGTCACCCGGACGGATCACATGGATCATGCCTTGCTGATCGGGCACAAAGACCCTGCCCGTGCCGTCGTTGGCATGGGTCACCAGCAAGGGACGCAGGGGCAGCGCCGGTCGGCCGTCCTCCCCCTCCGGCTCCCATCCCTCCCACGCCATGCCGGGAAAGGCCGGCACGGCCACCACGGGCAGCGTTCCATCCTCCTGCCACACGAGCGGGCCGTCGGGCGGGAGCGTGCGAATCTTGATCGATCGAAACGCCACCTCGTCGCCGTGATCCTGCAGGCAGAGGTGACCGCGGTCGGCCTTGCCGAAGGATGGGTAGGCCGCGAACTTGCTCCGGGCCACACGCTCGTTCCAGTCCTTCGACCCCTTCCTGAAGTGGTAGTAGTGAACGCCGTTCACACACACCTCGCCGGACGAGGGCGTGACCCGCAGCGTGAGGTGATTCCACTCGCCCGCCGGACGTGTCGCGTCGATCTTCTCGTCGAGCCCGCGCTCGCTCTGCTTCTCGAGGGTGCGGTTCCATCCTGGCGATCGAGGGGCATAGAGCTGGTAGAGCCACCCAGACCGCTGGGGATCCTTCCCGGCGACGTTGTCGAGAATCTGCACCTCGGGTCCCGAGTGCCACGGTTTCTCGCCTTCCTCCGTCACGTGAAACATGAGTCCGCTGTTGCCACCGGGCCCGATGCGATAGTCGAGTTGCAGTTCGAAGCTGCCAAACTCGTCGGAGGTCACGAGATCGCCCGCGGGGGCGCCTCGAAGCACGAGCGCACCATCCTCGACGATCCAGCCAGGCGACATGGCATCACCGCGGTAGCCGCGAAATCCATCCGTCGTGCGGCCATCAAACAGGAGACGCCACCCCGCCCTGCGCTCCGCCTCCGACAGGGTGTTAGGCGGCGTCTCGGCGCGGACCACGACTGTCGAGAAGGCCATGATCACGGCCGCGGCCGTCAGATTCCACGACACACGCACCCTCACCTCCGTGCCAAGACATGATGAAACGAATCCGCCAGTGCAAACCAGCTCGCCTCGATCACGTTTTCACTCACCCCGACCGTGCCCCACACGGAGTCGCCATCGGTGCTCTCGATCGAAACCCGCACCTTGGCCGCGGTGCCCTCCTGGGCGTTGATGACCCGCACCTTGTAGTCGAGCAGATGCATGCGATCGACGATCGGATAGATGGCACCCAGTGCCTTGCGAAGCGCGGCGTCGAGCGCATTCACCGGGCCGTCACCCTCCGCCACCTCGTGACGAACCTCACCGCCGACGCGGAGTTTGACCGTGGCCTCGGTTCGCACATCGCCCTGGTCGCCCTCCCGGCTCTCCACGGCGACGTTGTAGGCGATTTTTTCGAACGCCGGTTGAAACGTCCCGGCACACCGGTCGACGAGCAGGTCGAAGGAGGCACCCGCCGCCTCAAACTGCCATCCCTCATTCTCGAGCCGGCACACCTCGGCCAGAACGCGGTCGAGAAGCTGCCGATCCTGTTTCACGTCAGGACGTGTCACCATCGCCGCGATGTTCGATCGGCCCGAGAGCTCGCTCACCAGGATCCTGCGGGAGTTTCCGACCCGCTCCGGCTCGATGTGCTCATACGATTCCGTCGCCTTGGCGATGGCGTGGACATGCATGCCCCCCTTGTGCGCGAAGGCGCTCGACCCGACGAACGGCTGTCCGGGCCGATAGGTCATGTTGGCCGTCTCGTAGACGAACCGCGACAGCTCCGTGAGGTGCGACGTGCCCGATCCACCGAGCACCTGATGCCCTCGCACCTTGAGGGCAAGGTTGGCCACCACGGAGATCAGGTCGGCGTTTCCGCACCGCTCGCCGATTCCGTTGATCGTTCCCTGCACCTGAACCGCTCCGGCCGACACCGCGGCCAGCGAGTTGGCCACGGCCAGGTCGCAGTCGTTGTGGCAGTGGATCGCGATGGCAGCCGTGTGTCCAGCCTTTTCAAGCACCGCTGCCGCATCCCGCACGAGCCTCGCCACCTCGTCGGGCAGCGTTCCTCCGTTGGTGTCGCAGAGCACGATCCGCGTCGCCCCGGCCCGTGCCGCTGCGAGGATCGTGTCGGCCGCGTAGGCCGCGTCGAGTTTCCAACCGTCGAAGAAGTGCTCGGCGTCGTAAAACACCTCGCGACCGGAGATCGTGAGGTACGACACAGTGTCGGCGATCATGGCGAGGTTTTCCTCGCGACTCACGCCGAGCACCTCCGCCACATGAAAAGCCGACGTCTTGCCGACGATCGTCACCACCGACGTCTGGGCGTCGAGCAGGGCTTTCATTCCCGGGTCATCGGCCGCCGCCATGCCACGGCGACGAGTCATGCCGAAGGCGCACACCCGCGATCGTTTCAGCCGCAGGTCCCGCACTCGCTCGAAATACTGGGCGTCTTTGGGGTTCGAGAGCGGATAGCCTCCTTCGATGAAATCCACCCCCGCCTCGTCGAGTCGCTGCGTGATGGCGAGTTTGTCCTCCAGCGAGAAGTTCACTCCCTCGCCCTGCGAGCCATCGCGGAGGGTGGTGTCATAGATTTCGATCGTGCGCACGAGTCACCGGTCTGAGGGGCGGAAACCTGCCATGTAGGCGGATCCCTAGCGTATCCGCTCGGCTCCCCACCAGAAACCGCCACGCCTCACGCGGCCTGGCGTCCGCAACGAGCCCAGAGCGAAACCATGCCTGCAGCGAGGGCAACGACCATCATCGTCGACGGCTCAGGCACGGGCGCCACCACGCGAAAACCGGTGTCGTAGTTGGCCGTACCGACCGCCGTCGATACGTTGAAACTGCTGCTGCCGCCATTGTTGAGATTCCAGGCGCCGCCGAGGATGCCTGCGTTGGCCTGGCCCGCCCCTGGGTCATACCACTCGCCTGCATTACCCCCTTGGTCGAATGTGCCGTACGGGCTACCGCTGCCAGAAAAGGCTCCGTAATTCGTCAGGTAGTTCTGGTTCGAAGCGAATGCCGCCCCCGTCACGGCATAGAGCCCGCCGACGACGTGATTGGCCTGATTAGCCCCACCGCCAATCGTGTTACCGGGAGCGGTATTGCTTTGCGTTGCATACGCGTAATACCCGCCCGAGCCCCCGAGCGTAGGGTCGTAGTAGGCGGCCTTGTACCACTGATCGAGCGAGGGAAGGGCATAGAGCGGCGCTGCAAGCGTATTCGGATTGATCGCATTGAGCGCCACGGTAGTCGAGGGACTGCCGGTGAGGTCGTACGCGCCGTTTTCGGTCGTGATGTCGCTTTGCAATCCCGTTGGCTGGCTGTTGGCCAGCCAGTTCACGAATCTGGCGGCATTGAACCAGTTGACGAAAGTCACCGGCCGATCGGCGGCCGATTGTCCGCCGCTGTTCGCGGATATGTTCGCCGCGTAGTTGTAGGGCGTGCCGCTTCCGTCGCCCGTGCGGGTGATACCCTTGACACTGTCAGCGGAATTGATGTTCGGGTCATAAATCGTCTGGGCTGAGGTTGTCGCTACCGCGTTGAGAAACTCCACGTATTGGCCGATCGTCACCTCGTAGGCCCCGATCTGGTAGGAGGTAGCCACGCTGCCCCGGCCGTTGGTGTCAGCGGCGTTGTTGGGATTGCCGACGGTTACCATGCTCATGGTTACAGCGGGGGCAGACTGCGGCACAGCGACGAACCAAAGGAACAAGGCCGCGACGTGCAACAGAAAGCGGCCCACCACCCGCCATTGGGCAGGGGGCGTCCAACTCAAGGACAGGGGTGACGCCGTCAGGCAGAGGGGCATATGGTGCATCGAACCGACCCTTTCAAACAATGGAACTCATTCGCCCTGTTCATCAGGGCCACCACACCTCCTGCAACTGGCGCGCCAAAGCCCTACGCCTTACAAAACTGCGTGAAACACGGCTTTGAATGATTTCGCTCAGCATTCCGCTGGAGCGAATTGCCCCAGGGGTGTGGAGCGAATTGCCCCAGGAGTGTGGAGCGAATTGCCCCAATGGCCATGGGCCTGACCTGCTTCAGGGCTCGCGTGAGGCCGGATGGGCCTACACCAGGGCGATCCCGAGGATGCCGACGTTCTGGTTGTTGGGCAGGGTGATTGAGACGAGCGTCTTGCCGGCCGGGATCTGGTAGCTGTAGCCGTAGACGAAGGCGTTTTCCTTCATCTGGTTGTTGCCAAGATTGTTGACGACATTCGTCTGGGCGACGAGCGCTTCGCCGGTGGCGACGAGCTGCTGCGGGCTCGGCGGCGGGTTGTTGTTGCTGCCGTTGTTGTTTCGCCAGTCGGTGAAGGTCTGCGTCCAGGTGGCGATCGAGCCATCGGAGAAGGTGAGCGTGATCGCCTGGTTGGACTGCGTGCCGTTGGCCCCCGCGCCGATCATCAGGAGTGCAGAATAATCCCCATTCGGCATGGAGATCGTCTGGCCCTTGGCCTGCACGATGTTGTTGTTGCCGCTCGTCTGCTTGGCGGTGCCAGCGTTGTTGGGGGCCGGGCCGAGGTTGAAGGTGGCGCCGCTCCAGGTGATCTGCTGATAGTCGTAGTTTGAGTCTGGGCCGCTGATCGTCACGCCCAAGGCATTGCCGTTGGAGTTGACGTTGTAGAAGTTGGAGTTGCCGTCGAAGCCATACTGCGCGTTTTTGCCTGAGTTGGGCACGTTGTTGTTGCCCACCACGAGGCCGTAGCCGGTGTAGTTCGCACCGACCTGAACGGTATCGCTGAGCGTCCAGTCGAGAATCCGCAGGTTGGGGTTGTTGGGCAGCGTGATGCTCTCGAGGGTCACTCCCGCTGGGAGTGCCGGGAGTTGATAGCTGTAGCCATACACATAGTTGGCGACCGTGTCCTGCCCGCCGGAGGCGGTGTTGCGATACGACTGGGTTGAGATAACCGCCTCGCCGGCATACCCGCTTGGAGTGAGCCAATCGCTGAATGACTGGGTCCAGGTCGCGGAGGAGCCATCGGAGAAGTTCAGCACCAGGTGCTGGCCTGCCGAGGTGCCATTCACCGCAGCGGCGGCGAGGTTGAGCATGCTGCCCGTTCCCGAGACGGCAATCTCCTGGCCAGCGGCCCAGGTCAGGCTCGGCTGATTGGGGCTGCCAATTCCGAATATCGTGCCAAGCGTGTTGCCGACGCGAGTGCCGCCTGCCGCGGCGTTGCCCATCGCCTCCCAGGAATACGTGTTGCCCTGGCGATCAAAGCCACCGTCGTGGGTCGGTACTCCATCGGTAGAGATGCCGATAGCCGTATGCAGTTGCGGAATCGTGTTGCCGGCGGCATCGACTTGGTGGCCGGCCGCCTTGCTCACTCCGGCAAAGTTGGTGGCGGTGACGGTGAAGTAGGTCGTCCCGCTGCCCAGCGTGAGCCCGTCAAACACGCACGACGGATCCGTTGTGATAATGGTTTGGAAATACTCGCCCTGGGCAACTGTGGCCGTGTACTCCACAACTGGTGAACCTCCGTCGATCGCCGGAGGCTGCCAGTTGAGGGTCATCTGGCCGGGACCGGGCAGGGAGGTAAGTGTGGTGGGTGGGGTTGGATGAACAGCGATCTGCTGAGCGATACCACTAAGGGAAGTTGCTAACCAGATCGATCTGTCGAGGCCCGTCGTGAGGGATGATGGGTTCCGTCCTACGCCGATCGCGAGCTGCGCAGTCCACACTCCGTTCAACGGGTTCTGCGTGATCTTCTGAACGGTGCCGCTGGTGGAGTTTGCGACCCAGATCGACCCGTCGAGGCCCGTGGTGAGGGCAGCGGGGCCATTTCCAACGCTGATCGGCGACTGCGCGGTCCACACTCCACTAGGTTGCGTGATCTGTTGAACGGTGTTGCTGCCGTAGTTTGCGACCCAGATCGACCCGTCGAGGCCCGTGGTGAGGGCTTCGGGATTTGTCCCAACGCTGATCGGCGACTGCGCGGTCCACACTCCGCCAGTATGCGTGATCTGCTGAACGGCATTGGCGTTCCAGTTCGTAGGACCTAGATTTTTCGGTTGCTGATTTGGATCCGGCGCGGTTGCGAGCCAGATCGACCCGTCGAGGCCCGTGGTGAGAGCTTGGGGGGCCCAAGCAACGCTGATCGCCGGCTGCGCGGTCCACACTCCAGTCGACGGGCTCTGTGTGATCTGCTGAACGGTGTGGTCGCCGTAGTTTGCGACCCAGATCGACCCGTCGAGGCCCGTGGTGAGGGCAGCAGGGACATTTCCAACGCTGATCGGCGACTGCGCGATCCAAACTCCACCAGTTTGCGTGATCTGCTGAACGGTGTTGCTCAAGTTGCTCGCAATCCAGATCGATCCGTCGTGGCCCGTGGTGAGGGCTTTGGGCGCAGATCCAACGCTGATCGGCGACTGGGCGGTCCACACTCCACCAGTTTGCGTGATCTGCTGAATAGTGCTGCTGAGGGGGTTTGCGACCCAGATCGACCCGTCGAGGCCGGTGGTGAGGGCATCGGCCCCCTTGCCAACGCTGATCAGCTGCCCAAAGCCGACGGTTGCGGCCGGGGATGTTCCCGAGGCATTCGAGGCCACTACGGTAAATGTGTAGCTAACGGGACTGAGACCAGCGAACTCGTAGCTGGTGCTGGCGGTGACATACGTCACAGGATCCGAGCCAGAGTTGATCGTGACGGTGTAGCTCGTCGGGTCGCCGGTGGCGGGGGCCTCCCAGGAGAGCAGCAGTTGGCCCACGCCAGTCGGCGCGACGGCGAGGTCCTGCACGGCCGTGGGAACGAGTCCCACCGCAACAGTGGCCGTCGCCGACCGACCGAGCACTGGCTGAAGAACCGTGATCGATCCCAAAAACCCATCACCAAACTCCGTCGAACGGTGCTGGAGATCGAGCCGCAACCGACTCGCGGTGATCCCCTCGAGCGACTCGATCTTCGCCTTGCCGTCGGCTCCCACCGAAAAGCCCACCGTGATCAGTCGGTCACGAACCTTGTCCAGGCTCGGCATCGTCACCCGAAACTTCGCCGTCCCCTGATTCGTTGTTGCGTCATACACCAGCTTCGCCGTGCCGAAGTTGCCGGCACCAAAAACCGAGCCCTTGTACTTGCCCGTCTCGACGGGCATCAGGGATCCCACAGTCCCCGTGTCGATCGCCTTGATCCGGAACGCACGAGACGTCACGTCGGCCGGCGCACTCCGCCACGCCGCCTGAACGCTGATGGGAACGTTCTTGTTGCCATCCGCAACCAAATCCTCCACCGCCGAAAACGTCACCTTCTGCGGCTGATTCCAGTTCGCACGCGTGAACGTCAACACCTGCTCCGACGAGCCAACATTCACCTCCAGCGGGGCAGCGCTCGTAAACCTCACCGTCACAGCTCGTTCCGGCTTCCAGTTCAAACGAACGTCGGCCGTAACGCTCTCACCCTCCACAACCCTCGTCGCATTCACGCCAAACAACGGCATCCCCGTGCCGCTCTTCACCACCGACACGATCGCACCAAGGGCCGCATCAAGCGGAAGCCGACGCTCGAGCGACTCAACCGAAAGTAGCGACCGGCGGCGGGCCGCCTCGCGAACGCCACGAGCCAACAGCGATGAAAGACGCCTTGTGGATGCCATAACTCCCCCGAAAACGACAGCGGGCTCGGATTGCCTCTTCGGGCAAACCAAATAAAAGATTCGACGAGGTTACCAATCGCCTTGCCAGGCCGCAAGGTTTTGGTGGGCCGCAGTGTGATCAAATGATCAGATAACGGCCACAAAGCGGCACCGCGGCCCCACGCCAGCCCATCCGTGAGGATCAAACCGTGAGGATTCGTGGGGACTGCGAGCCAAACACGCCACGCGAACCACCACGCCGGTCCCACGGCTCACGCCGTTGGGCTTCCACGGAAACACCCTCCGCCAGTCCAAGCCCAAGGCCGTAAGGCCTGGGACACGCCAGGCTATGCCGCACGACGCCGTTGGGCTCGGACGGAACGACAATCCACGCCACCAGGTGAGCGTGCGCATCCCCGAAGCGACACCCGATCACAACGCAACAGCCCATCCGCATTGGCGGCTGGGCTGCGCGTATCAGTCATACCGAGACTGCCAATCCGTCCTGACTCAGGCCGCCCTTCGGCTGCGACGCAGCCGAAGCCCAAGGGCTCCCGCCACCGCGAGGAGCGCCCAGGATGACGGCTCAGGCACCGACGCGACACCGCCGGCGATGCCAGCCGGCGGGTTGTAGGGGCCCACATCGAAAAGACCCGTGCCGAGGTAAAGCGCCACGTCGGTGATGTCGACGAGGCCGTCGTAGGTGTAGTCGCCCTCCGACCAGCTCGATGGCTCGCCGGTGTCATACTTGCCGGCGGCAAGATACGTACCGATGTCGAGCAGGTCGATCGACCAGTCGAGGTTCGTGTCACCCGGTGCGGCATAGCCAAAGGTGACGGTGCCGTCGCCATTGTCGAGCCAGCCGACCGCCCGCGACACGCCCAGCGCCGAGTCGGCGGCGGCGGCACTCGACGTGATGCCGGTGGTGCCGTTCCACGAGCCGTCGCCCATGCCGGCGACGATCGCAGTGACCATGTTCGTGGCCGAGAGGCCGCTCGACACGGTGACGAGGCCGCTGCCCACATCGGTGAGGCCGCCCGCATTCGGATCGAGCCCGCCGACCACGGCCACCTGATACGGGGCGAGCGTCATCGTGCCGCCCGCCACCGGATAGATCGTGCTCGACTGGAGGGCCTGGAGGTTGGCCAGCTGCAGCACGCCGCCCTGGATCGTGGTGCTGCCCGAGATCGTGTTGATCTGGTCCACCACGAGCGTTCCGGCGCCGGTCTTCTCGAGCGGCAGGGTGCCGGAAAGAGTCGGATAGCCTGCGGCGGTCTGCGTCTGCGTGCCGCTGGCCACGTTGATC
>Ga0208783_10000217_pt1 | contig 36464 bp, 55 predicted proteins | sample DEB19_08_DNA_2_FD_184529 | JGI IMG/M metagenome (GOLD analysis project Ga0208783, IMG submission 184529) | Aqueous microbial communities from the Delaware River and Bay under freshwater to marine salinity gradient to study organic matter... | ecosystem: Environmental > Aquatic > Marine >... | reverse complement strand
CTCCAAGGGTGGATAGAGTCATCTCTTCCTTCCCTCTCCAAGCTTTTAAATGTATTAAATACAAAAAAAGCCCCAAGTGCGCTTGACGGATTAGTTCGCTTCCCACATTGGCTTGGATTCCACCGCAGTACCAATGGGATTAACAGTCGCCTAATCAACGCTGTTCGCATTTTGCACAGGGGTGTACTGTGTGCGGTGATTCTTGGGTTCAGTCCATGCAGACCATCAGCTAACGCGCCCTGACGGTTGATGTAGAAACAAAAAAGCCGTTTACAACTGCTATCGGTGGAAACCTTATCTAAGAATACCCTTCGTATCTTAGGTAAGGCGATAGCATGTGTAAACGGCCTCAATTTGTTGTTTTCCACGACAACGGTTTGAATTCTATAGCAGTTAATGCAGGTTTTTATCAACAGTTATAGATTTTTTTAACTGCCGTAACTTTTCAGCAACATCAGCTGGCATTCCTACGGCTCGTTTGGTGTCTTCCTCAATCTTTGCCAAGGCGGGATCCTTGAACGTCACATTGAGGTTTATCGTCATCTCTTTCGTTTCTGGAATCTCAGCTCCATCCCAGCGCATCTGGTTGATGTAGACCAATGGAGCAGGGATAAAGTCACCGTTTTGCTTAGTCCAAGCATCTGTGGTTTTCATCCATTCCACGTGCTTAATGATCTGATCGGCCTGTGCATCAAGCTTTAACTTGTTCCACTTTGCTAAACAGGTTGATTTGCCGCCTTTACGTACAGACTTAGGCCAAGCAGCCCAAAAAAGATCAAATGTCATTTCATTTCTCCAAATGTTTAATGCAATCTTCTATCCAAGCCCTAATCTCGTTGTGTCGCTTCCAATATTGTTTTTCGTTACCGTAATAACCGCCATCTTCTTCGGCGACCATACAGTAACCAAATAACTGCTGAAAGTGAGATAAACGCAATGGTTTAATCTTGGTTTTCTTTTCAAAAACTATTTCCATGCTATTCCCCAGTAAAAATCTTTGGTTTTTGTTCTTGGTCTTGCAGGTGAGCTACAAACTCTAAGAACATCTTTGCTATGGTGCTTGCGCCTGAGTCTTCAGGTGCGTCAGACAAGATACGAATGCCTAAAGTGCCATCTTCTTTGTCTGTCAGGATGATGTTTACTTCACTCACTGTCAATCTCCTCAATTGCCCTGCGAAGATAGATCGCCATGTCTAGCGCTTCCTCGTAAGCGTGTTGCAACCATTCTTTGTGCGACAGAGGGTTTTGTGCCACTGTCGTCCCATACTTTTCAATGCCCTTTTGTTGCCTGGCAATGATGTCCAAGCAAACTCGAGCTTCCGTGCCTACTGCGCTGTTCATTGCTCTTTGACGAAGATACCTTCGGCATTCATGTAGCCACGACGATCCTTGATCTGCTCGTAAGCAGCCTCGAGACAGTCAGTCAGGTTTACATCCAGCAAAGCACATACGTTGATCAAACAAACCACTGTGTCACCCACAGCGTCAATGGCATCGATTTTGTTGTTATCACGCAACGCATCGACTAGCTCGTTGATCTCTTCTACAGCCTTCATGGACTGTGCAAAAGGTGTGCTGTTTGGAATGATCTTACGGGCCTCAGACCACTGCACAACTTTCATTTCTAACTCTGCGTAACTGCTCATTTTTCTTCTTTCTTTGGTTCTTCTTTGGGTTTGTCTTCTTTCTTTTCTTCTACTGGCTTATCACGCTTGAAGATGGCATCCCAACGAGATGCGTACTCTTCGTTAGCCACAGAAAAAGGACGAGGTGCTGAACCCTTACCCATTGCTCTGCTCCACAAACCACTCAGGCTTTTTCTCTTTGAGTTCATACAAACGCAAAGGTGGCACATTGCCTGTCTTTGTCCACTTGTAGCAAGCTGGCGCTGTTACACCAAGCACACGTGCAATCTCTGACAGGTTGCACTTACTACGCTGCAATAGTTCTTCAACTTTCATAGGTTCTCCTTGTTAAACGCCAGTAGTATACTTACGTCCAATACCAAGGTTGATTGTTTTTTTCTATGAACATTAACCGGTTGATGTATATATTTTTCTTGCGATTGGAGAAAAGTACATTACCATACTCATACGTTCACAGCACAGGAGGATACAGATGGAACGCAAACTAGACGCAGTCGAAGCCTTTCAACAAGGCTACCAAGAAGGGCAATTGAACTTTCTCAAGTTAATCAACCAGTTCTGTGGCTTTACTGCCAAGAACATGCAAGAGTTGATTCACGCTATCAATGCGAAGGAGAAACAAGATGTTTTTTAAGTTAAACATTTTCTCCGGCAACACATACACGGGAAATGACAATTTAAGAATTCGTCAAGACGGTGAGGTGTTCAACAAGTGTGGCGACATGTGGGTTGGTCAGCATGGTCAACTAATCCGTGATGATGGTCAAACACAGATGAACCTAAATACTGGAATCATCTCTACTTTTGGTGACCCATTTGGAGACAATGATGCTTTATGACTTTAACCCCACAGTGAGAAAGTACCCACGTAGCATGCTGGAAGCTTTCCCCTCATCAATCGAATCGGCTCAATGGATGGAACATTACAAAGCACCTGCAACCGCCAAGGATGTGGCGTTGTATCTGGTCTTGTTGGCAACAACACTAGCTCTAGTGACGGCAACGCTATGGATGTTGTGAACTGGACTGAGAACCTGTCGACATACGACATCAAAAACCAACAGTTCATCAAGCACATTAAGTTCGACAAATACAAGTTCATCGTTAAGTACCACAGACTAGACGAAGACGACTTTGTAGTTGACGAAGTTCAAACACTTGACAAACAAAACATTACAGATCTTTTGAGCTGTAGAACCCTAGATAGGATAGAAAGGAAGTTGAAATGAAAACCAAAAGTTTGTTTACCCAGTACATGGAAGAGTTCAAGCAATCAGACACACTGTATTGCTACTACTGCCTGGAGTGCAAAGGCGAAAACGTAGGATGCTGTGGTGAGAACCACTTTGGCGAGTTCCGCTACTTAGATCGTGAAGATCAAATTGCAATCATTGAAAACGAATTGCAGTTGGCATTTGATTTGGAGGAAAAGCAATGAATGTCTATCAAAAACTAAACAGCGCACGTGAGATCTTTCATCAGCGCAAACTCAAGAAGTCAGGCCACAACAAATTTGCCAACTATTTCTACTTTGAGCTGGGTGACTTTGTTATCCCCGCATTGGAAATCTTCAAGCAAGTTGGCCTCACATCGGTGATCCGTTTTACGGTTGATCATGCATTCATGGAGATCGTGAACACAGAGAAACCAGAAGAGAAGATTGTCATCAGCTCTCCCATGTCTACGGCTGCTTTGAAGGGCTGTCATGAGGTCCAAAACCTTGGGGCAGTCCAAACATACATTCGCCGCTATTTGTGGGTTGCAGCCCTCGAGATCGTTGAACACGATGCCCTCGATGCAACGACAGGCAAAGGTGCTGGACGAGTCAAGCCAACAGACAGCGATCTGACCCTCCCCCAAGAAGAGGTGGACTACCTGCGTGAAATGGCACAAGAACTGACAGAGATTGTCAAAAATGGTGATCCCAAGGCTGCACTGAACATGGTTCATGCTGCTGGACTTGAGGCCGAGCAACATACGTTTCTCTGGTCGCAATTAGATTCACAAACCCGATCATCAATCAAGAAAGCAAAGGAGCTATAAATGAAGATTGATTTACAAGTAGAAGTTGAACACAAGGACGGTAAGTACCCATCGTTCAACCTCATCCTGCGGACAGGACCTGGCAAAGACCCATTCATGATCATTCGCGGATGCCGCATTGTTCATGGTTCTAATGGTGACTTCATCAGCTACCCCAGCCGCAAACAAGATGATGGCAAGTACTGGAACCATGTCTACGGCTCGAAAGAGTTCAATGACATTGTTATGAGTGCAGCCAATCATGCCCCCGCGCCAAAAGCAGCGGCCCCTAGCAAAGCTGTTGCCGATATGGACAGCGACATCCCCTGGTAAACATAGGAGTATTGAAATGAAAAAAGTAATTGCTATTGCATTGTTAGTTGCCTCTGGTATTGCAGCGGCTTCTTGTCCAACATATGCCCCATATCGTTGTGTCGTTCAAATGAACGGTAAGCAGCTCTGTGGTTGTGGAATGTAATTAAACCTATGCACTATCCGATTTGTTTTCCAACTGAGAAACTCTATAGAGAGTGGTTGTATTTCGCTCGGGTAGTGCGTGAACCCTCGACAATCTGTGAAGATTGTTCGAAGGAATATCAAGAAAAAATGGAAAAGCAAGGACGCTGTTTCAAAGACAAAGAACAGCTAAAAGTATTTGCAAGAGTTCAAGTAAAGCAAAGGATAGAAAATGAGCAACTCGATCTTCTCGAAATTCTTTTCTCGAGCCCGAACAACTGACCCCACCACAAGTCACCAAGCGGCAGAAGCAGTAAAAGAACACACAGTACAAAAGCATTTTGCACTGATCCACAACACCCTCGTAGAACATGGCCCCCTCGGCAAAGACAGCATAGCCCTGCATTCAGGACTAGACCCTAATCAGGTAGCTCGTCGGTTGCCAGAGATGATGAAGGTCAATGCCGTTGAGTTAACAGGCAGAGTAGTACCGTCTTTTAGTGGTCGTAACGAACGTGAATGGAGAGCAATATGAGTGAAGCAAAAGGAAAATCAGCTTTTCCTCATGAAAATCATTTATCTCATAGAGGCATGTCATTGCGTGATTACTTTGCTGCTAAAGCAATGATTGCATTTGTTGATAAAAACCAATGGCAGTCAAGTATTGGAGATGTTGCAGAAGATGTAGCGTTCAAAGCTTATGCATTAGCAGACGCAATGATGGAGGCAAGAAAATGATGTACATGAAAGTAATAGCAACAACTTGTTTCCCATTCGTGGTGACAGAATTCATTGCTTATTTAATAGGCAGCTTTATCAATGTCTCGTTCAACCCAGAGATGTGGACATTGGACTTGCGGATACTTATGCCTTGGGCGGGTATGCTGTTTGGTATTGCGCTTTACATGAAACTTAACCACGAGAGACTCGTATGACTATCAATGCATTCCACCCTGACTTCATCAAAACCTACATGCCAGAGTTCCTGACAAAGATTCGCATTGAATCAACTCAGTACTCCAATGGGGTAATCAACGGTGGCAAGTCAAAAGCATCACGTGAATCAAAGCAGGGCAAGACAGTGAATAGCATCAGTGTCTTCCCTAAAACAAAAGCACGTGTCTCAACCGATGTGACTAACTTTCACATCTACTCACGGGCAGGTGTCAAATGAGTGATGAGTTGTTTAACATCATGGTGTTGTCAACAATCCTGATCTTTGGAGCAGGAATCTTCACATGCGTAGTGATCTTTATTGCCAGCTTACTGGCATTTAAAAACTAGCTATGCAGTCGTTGTAGCGCTTCTTTCGGTTCTCAATCCCGATCAAGCCACCGTTAATTTTCTTGGTCATGCCTTCAATGTCTTCTTTGTCCGCAAAGGCATCAAGCTTGTTGGCTGACCAGAACCAAGCAGCAGACAAGGCAGCATACTGAGGCTGCAATAGAAGCTCTGGATGGTTGACAAAGTCAGCTCCAATCCCTGCCCCACACCTGGTGTAGTTGTCCTTGCCAGTGAGTTGCTTTAGACCTCTTCCCCTGTACGCCCACCCCTCACCTGATTCAGCAGGTCCATTGCCCATACGACTGCTGTAGCAAAGATTCGCGATAAGCTCCGGCTTACCCGCTATGCTGTTAGCCACGGCTGTAGGAATGTTCTTATTCTTCTCATCCTTTTTAGCTCTAGTCTTGCCAGGCTTATTAGGATCAGGTTCTTGTACGGCAAACCTTGGAGGCCAGCAAGCAGCCAATGTAGCTGCCTTGTAGTTCAGGTTCTCTTCAAGCATAGTGAAGCCACCAGACTCATGAGCGCACTGAGCTAAGAAAGCAGCAATACGGAACTTGGTATTGATCTGGTATTTCTCACAGGCAACTTGGATAGGAGCAAGCCACTCCCTAGCTACCTCTGGCTTAACACCAGCAGCAATGATGTTGTCCAGAGTAGGCATCATACTTGTTGGTCCTTTTGCTTTTGATCAACAGCTTCTTGAGACTTGTTAGAAGAGCCGTAGAAGAAGCGGATCAATGAGTTAACAGCAGTACCAATCAGAAAGCCCAAGATGATGTTGATGAAGTCGCGGTTGCGGTTCTCAACAGGGGCAAACGATACGATAAAGAAGTAAGCAAACGACACCACGGTGATGAACCATGCATAGTGTTGGCTGAAGCGACGAGTCGACTCATCAGCCATATACATGTCAGTAGCGCGTTGTGTTGACTTCTCGTCAAGAGCAGCCATGAACTCTGAGTGGCGGTTGGCTTCTTCTTGAAGCTTGGCGTTGTACTCAGGGGTAGCTTCCCCCTCTGGCTTCAACTCCATACCCAGCTTACTTTGAACAGCGTCTACGCCCTTTTCAACAACTTCGTCAGCCACTTTGTGCATTCCGTTATTGATTAGGTTCGCTACGATTCCCGCGACTATTGGCAACATTTGAGATTTCCTTTCTTAACTCTTCTTTCAACTTCCTGACTTCTTTTATCTCGTACTTGAGTTCCGACTTCATCTTCATGTAGTCAACAACAACAAGCATAGAAATAGGCAAAGCCAAGAACAATACTATCGACAGTACAACTACCCCAGCGATAAACCACTTGGTGTCTTCACGAGCCATCCTAGCGACAGCATGAACGCCCACATCCACAGAATTGCCACCAAGACTGTTACCGAAACTATTGTTCGATCTATTCTGTGATTGCGCTGGAGTTCTCGTTGCCATTTCGCATCTCTTTCGTTCTTACGTTTGAGTTGCCTAGCAAACTCCTGCTCCTCAAGAATTAGGTCATACATCTCAAGAAACCTACTGTAAATGGCCCTCAACTCTTGGGGCGCATAGACCATAGATTCCCTAATCTGAACTGTCATGTTTTCAAGTTGAAGTTCAATCTCAACCCGATCAATCGCACTATCTTCAATTGTCGTTGTAGTCTTGGAAATCTCTTCCAACTCAAGGCAATGCGCTTTTAGATTCCTGCGAATCTCAAAGAATGTTTTTAGTTGCTCACAAACTTGATGGATGGCTTGGGTCTGATACTCCTCGTAACTTAACTCTGGTTCTTTTGCTTGCTTTGACTTCTTAGCAACGCTTGGAACAATCGACTCTGTTGGTGCTGGTGCAGCGATTGATACCTTGCCCTCTGGCTTTTTAGCACCGAACAAAGAAAGAAGCCACGACCATAAGCCAGTGACTTCCTTGTATATCGCCTTGGCATCACCAATGCCCTGTTCAACCGTCTTCTTAAGCTTGCTGATCTCAGCCTTACCTTCCGACAGCATCTGGCAACCTTTTCGCACAGCTGCGACAGCGGCCTGAGCTGCCATGAGAAGACTGATAGGGTCCACATTACTTTATGTGAGGAACAATAGAAGCCCAAATAACCCCTGCCATGCCCAACAGCATGACACCACATGCCTTGATCAGAATGCTTTCAAGGCGTTTCAAACGAGCATTGATTTGCTCATAACGGAACGCACAAATCTCTTCATGCGTTGCTAGTCGTGCATCGGTTGCGTCAATCGTTGTCATGATTATTGTGTGGGAGGTGGGACTGAACGGTATGGGCTACCGCGCTTCTGAGCTTCTTCAAAAGCTTTCAATTGTTTGGCAGTCAATGTGCCAGGTTCTACAGCACTAGGAGTTGCACCCCAAGGCAGCAAAGCTTCACCAACCGCATTAGCAGCTTCCTTGGCATTGGCAGACTGAGCAATGGTCATTAATGTGCCGGCAACACCACCAACCTTGGCGGCTTTGCCCAACATGCTTCCGTAAGTACCAAACTTAGATTCAATGTTTTGTGCTTTACGTGCATCACGAGACAAGATAGTCTCAGGCACTTCACCTTGCAACTTTTGAAAGTACTCAGTGGTCAACTTAGAAACATCTTTGTTCAGGTCTTTTGAGTGACCAAACATCTTTCCTTCGTTGATCAGCTCTTTGGCGTACAGACGATGCTCTGGGCCAAGGATGTTTACCAATGAACGGTCAAGGTTGCCAACATCAGGACGGAACACGTATCCTTCTGGAATATCTGCAATCGACTTGAACGTGTGTTGCTCTTTAGGAACAACAGGTGCTGTCTTTGTAGACACCTCACCAGAAGCAATAGCAGGTGCAGCAACAGGTGCTACAGCAGCTTTAGCTTGGTTGTTGGCAGAAGTAATTTGTTGCGCTTTTTGGTCAGCCTCAACAGCTTTAGTAATCTTTGCCGTTTCTGAAGCAGCAAGCATCTTGGCTTCAGTTTCTGTAATAGTGCCACCGGCAGCTTGTTTTGCTTTAACAGCTTGTTGAGCTTTTTTGGCCTCTGCATCAGCTTGTGCATTTGCAAGCTTTTGCTTTTGTGCATCAAGGCTTAACTGTTCACGTTCTGCCTTTATCTCCAAGATGCGAAGTTTTTGTTGATCTAGTGGAGACAGTTGAGGTGTGGCAGGTGCGGCAGGTGCAGCGCCAGCAGGAGGCGTAGCAGCCGGTGCAGCAGTTGGTGCAACAGGACCTGGAGGTGGAGGTGTGTTAGGAGGACCGCCACCATCTTTAGGACCAAACTTGTCCCACAGCTTTTTTAACCCATACAAACCAGCAGCAGTAGGTAAGATGTAATCGCCATACCCACCTAGCAAGCTTTCATCAATATCTTTGGCTGCACCTTTGATTGTTTGACCAATAGGTGGCTGCAAAGGACCAGAACCTTCTACGATTTTCTTAGCTTTTAAACCAAGACCTTCATAGTTAATAGGCTGGTCCATCTTTGAACCCATTGAATCAAACAAAGAGTTACTTGTGTTTTGATTGCTTGGGGCGGTGTATGAGGAATCACTTGATCGCTCATAAAGAGCTGCATTGTTAGCGGACATTTACAGGCTCCCATTTGCCGTTCTTGTAAACAACAGGACGATTTCTGTTGTCCACATGGACTGTACCTTCTCTGATCTCAGGTTGCTTTCCCGTCTTATTAGTTTCAGACTCAAAGTCATACATGTTCTTAATGCCCTTGTATGTGTTTGAATTCATAAACTCTTGACGCAATTCATCGCTACCAAGATTTTGACGACCTTGACGTACATTGTGTGCGGTAAAAGCAGACCATGCAGCTTCAAGCGCATTGTTACGGCGAAGGTTGATGCTGTTGTCAAAAGCAGACTTAGTGTCAGTTAAGCCAAGTTCTGTTGGGGCAACAGATACAACGCCTGGCGCACGTTCTGGAGAAGCTTCCAATTTAGCTTGCGATTCATTAACCATTTGGCTAAGTTGAACCCAACGCATGACATCTGCAACTTGATTAGGATCTTTGATTTTGTTTTGCACATAACCAAAAATCTTGCTTTGAATGTCTTCTTGACCAGCAGCAGAAGCGTTTGTAGTTTCGCCGCGCTCCCAGTTTTTGCTTTCACTTGCAGTACCAGACTTTGTTTCTGTTGCAGAAACGTTGCCGCCAATGATACGCTTGCCAAGGTTTGCGCCAATTGTTCCAGTATTTTGATCAGTAGATGAACCTGACTCGCCTCGTCCTTCAGTGCCTGATTTGCCTTTAGATGATGCTTGTTGGCCTGTTTTGAAACGGAAAATGCCTTCGCGAATTTCAGGGGGAGCATTCTTGATCAAATCAAGTACGTTAACGCCGCCTTTTTCACCAGACAACTTCTTGGTCAATGAATCAAGTTCAGTCAGACCTTGGTTCATGCGAGAAGCAGTCTGATTTGTCTGGTAAGCATTCTTCATGCTGCCGATAACTTGATCAGACAAGCCGGTGATACGAGACATCTCGGAATTCTGCATTCCTTTAAACAAACCAGACTGCAAGACAGATTGATCACGGGGGGTCCAAATGCCACCCATGTTTTCTTCTACTTGCTTTTGCTCTTTGTCATTCAAAAGAACTTTGTCTACGTTTGCAATTTGACCTGTAAAACCATTAGCGTTATATTGCTTGTAGAACTTTTGACCATTCGCAGTACGGCCTTCAATCCATTCTGCTTTTCCACCGTCATATGCATTCAATGCACCAACGTAATTTCGCATTAACAGGTTAGCTACAACAGATCCCCATTGAGCTTTGGTGTTAATGTGGCCTGATTCATCATCAGTAATCTTTTGACGAATAGCATCAGCAGCAACTTGGTTTGCTTTTGGGTCTTTTCCACCAGAAGCTACAGCAGCGTCAATAGCTGCCAAACCGCTAGGCAAAACATTTTGAGCTTGAGGTACTGCTACTTCAATGCCAGCTTCTAAATTTGGTGGTGCAACGGGGTCTGCCATGTCTTACCTTTCCCATTCATGTGAATAATCGTGCTGTGGCATAACTGTCTCTGCTTGTGGCTGTTGGACCTTTTTACCCATCATCACGTTAGCAGCATTGCCAAAGTTACCTTGGCCTATTTGTTCTGCAGCACCTGTTAATTTGTCAAACTTCTGTTGATAGGGAGCAATTGCTTGTTTGGCAATACCTGCCATTGCATCTCCAAATGATTGATTAGGAGGAGCTATTCCACCACTAGATGGCATGCCACCACCTGCGGCTGCAGCCATCAAAGCACCTTCTTGCATTTGATCGCGCAAACCTTTGATTGGAGTATCAAAGCCTGTAATAGCTCCGGCATCAGAATACTGATTTGGATTAGCAAATGAAGCAAAATCAAATGGCATAGTCGATCCTTTTAAATCTTAAAGCCCTTGCCAGACTGACTTGTGTTTTGGCCTTGAGTGCCAGAATAGTTGCCGCCACCACCACCTGGTGTTCCATACACAATAGATGCGTACTTGCTGTACAGGTCCATAGGAGCATTAGCCATTTGTAATTGTTGACCAGCAGCACCTAAGCCAACATTTGTAGCAGCAGTTCCACCAGCCATGAGAGACTGAGCAGCAGCAGCTTTGTTAGCCTGTACACCAGCTTGTGCGCCAGCGGCAGCAGTGGCTTGACGTTGTTCATTCAGGCTAGACAAATTGCGATCAGCCAATGCTTGTCGAGCAGAACCTAAACCACCAGCAGCACCATACATGGCATTTTGACCAGCCTGTGATTCACGAGCAGATTCACGACCAGCTTGCAAAGCAGCTTGAACTTGACCTTTTTCATAGTTGGGATCAAACAAAGCGCCTAAACCTTGAGCGCCTTGACCAACCATATTCATGCCTTGAATAGTGCCTTTTTGAGCAGCATCTCCTGTTAATGCATATCCTTGTTTAGCGGATTCAACTACATAAGGGGCAAGGTCTTTTAAATTACCTTCAGCGCCAGCAATAGTTTTTTGATACGCAGGAATTAACGTGTCTGTAAGAAGACCCGTCTGTGCGCGTAGTTGCGCTTTTTGTTCTTCGGTTACTACTGGAGCCTGACTTCCAGATGATTTGCCGCTACCGCCCATATTAAGCTCCTTTACCTTTGCCCTTCATGGGGCTGATCTGTTTCTGATTATCCCCTAAACCAACAGTATTTGCGTACTCATTTGGAGTGCCAATACTTGGCTGTTCGGAGGTTGCTGCATTGGTGATAACACCTTGTGAACCAGTTTTACCCCCACCGGAATCTTTGCCAGCGCCTGGGGCTTGTTGCATTTGATCTAGCTGATTAACGCCTAATCCCATTATTGACCTTTCAATTGCGCTTCCAGTGACTCCACCTTAGCGGTAAGTTCTTGAATCGCCTTAGTTAACACAGCAATGTACGAAGGGTAATGAATGGTCTTGAAACCAATCTCATCACCAACTTTCCAATCAGGTTCTTCATAAACCAATGAGGATCCATACACGCCAAGCTGTTCAACCTCGTCAGCAATAAAACCATAGCCCTTTTGATGTTTAGGATCTGCCTTCAATTTATATGAGACAGGTCTAAGTTGTTTGACAAACTCAAGTCCAACGTCAGCGTCTTGGATTTCTTCTTTGAGTCGAACGTCAGACGGGCTGGTTGTTTGTACACCAAACGTAACTGTGTTGCCAGATGCTGTTGTGCCAACATAAGCGCCAGCAATACCTGTAGAAGTAGAGCCAAGTAAGTTCATGTTGTTTGAACTAGCTGTGGCAGATCCACTGTTGGCTGTTGCGGTGGTCATCACATTATTTGAAGTTGTCCAACCAGAACCACTCAAATAATAACCACTACCAGGAGCAGTGCCTGTCAGGTCAGATGTGGCAAGCGTAACAGCACCAGTTCTAGTGTTAAAGCTTGAAACACCAGCAGTAATGCTACTTGTAAGTTGCCATGTTCCATTTCCAGCAAGGAAATAATTTATGGAGTTTGGAGGCGGGTCAATGTTGACGCTTCCATAATTAAACTTCCCGCTATCAATGCGTAACGCAATGTTTCCACTTGAGTTAAAACATTCAAGAGCCGCACCAGTAGAGCTTGATGTAGAGAAATATCCACCAATTGAGTCGCCTTCTCCAACAACTCCAATGCCAACAGATGTACCACCGGAAATTCCGTTTTTACCTATTCCAATTACGCCCACACTAAATGGGCTAGACGTAGATGAAGTCTGGCTTAGTCCAAGAATTCCAGAGCGAACATTGCCAGATGCTGGATTTGTTACACCGACACCATAAGCAGAATAGTCAATGTAATAGATGTTTCCAGTAACAACAACAGGAACAGAAGATTGATTTGCTCCTGAAAACCTTGCGTCACCATCTGTATTGATGTCAGCCCTGAATACGCCATCATTGAAATAACAATCGCCGGTGCTTCTTTGAATGTAGTAACCAGCAGTTCCATATGTAGCTGGAGTGCCATATACAGGAGGATTACTACCGTTCCAGTTGTCAGAACGAATATCTTGGAAAATAGAGGCAGCTACAGGGCCTGTCCAAGCTGTGGTGTTTGGAGCAACGCCATCAATTGTTGAAGATGAGCTGTTGTATTGACCTTGGATATACCAAAGCACCTGACCAACAGCAACAGAAGGAGTTGTCAATGACCAACCACTTGGAGCCGTTGCGCCTGAAGTTGGAGTTGAAAATGTTGGTGTGCTTGCTGATTGAGACTGAACTTTGTAAGCCGTCAGGAAAGATAACCCGTTTGCACCATCAGCTCCAGGCGTTCCACTAGATCCATTTTTTGATGTCGCATAAATAGGATATGCAACATTAGTCCAATCAAGAACAGATGTGGTTACATTAGCAGTCTCAGTTAAATGGATAGTGATTGCCCACAAATAATCGCCAGCAGTTGTATTGCTAGGAATAGTTGTAGACCATCCAGATGGCGCTGTGTAAGTTCCAGTGTTCCAATAGTATGTTGTTGTCGTGCTAGGTCTAGCAGGAGCAGTAGAACTACTTGTCCATTGATAAATAGTTGGGTCTGCATTTTGGTAGATCACTACAGTAGTGACAATATCCAAGTCAATGGCAGGAATGTCAGCTTGTAAATATGTAGCATCAGGAGCTGCAGTATCAACTACAAAATTGATTTGTCTTCCACCGGCAACTTGATAGAACAAAAACTTAGTTGTCCCAAAGCCACCGCCAGCTACCTTGTACCAAATATAGTCAGCAGGATTAGTTGACTCAACATCAGAGTTGCTATTGTTTACACCGTAGTACTCTTTATTGGTTGGGCTATCACTAAAACCAGATGATCCATCAAAACTGTCTGCATACTTAACAGCCAAGTATTTGTACAAATATGCAATGACAACGCCACTAGGACCACTAATCTGACCAGTGTTTGGGTCAGCCGCAAGATTAGCTCCGAAGTTTGCCAACAAATAATTGATGGCATCGGAAATCTCACTTAGCTCTGGCGATGAATCAAGCGCAAATGGCATTAGAACGCATCCTCAGTGACTGTTGATTGGAAGTTCATGGCTGTTACATTCCATGTGTCTGTAGCATCATTAGTACCAAACTTCATGGAAATAGAACGACTAGATTGTTGTTCAGTAGTCATCCAAGGGTAATCAGTGTCAATGTCCATCACGCCTTGTTGACCATAGTCAGGCGTTTGACCAACAGAGTTAGAGCCTCCAATAGTGAGATTCAACTTGCCCGTTCCAGTAACTTCTGGCAATGTCCTGTGAACATAAACCAGTGAGCTGTACGGTACGCTAGAACCATCAGCCATTGTCAACAGCATGTTGTTACGTTCAAATTCAGCATCAATAGCTGCTCCAACAAATGAATTGCCTACGTTGGTTTGAATTAACTTAGCGTTTGCGACTTCACCTTTGGCATATACAACCGTGCGAGAAGCCAAGTTAAATTGACCACTGACAACCTTTGGACCTTCTGTTGCCATACAGGCATTCATGATGTCTTTTGGTGGGTTCCAAATGTCCAAGTCGTATCGATACGAAATCATCTTGTTACACCAACCGGTTGATGTCAGGTCTGGGTAATAGATCTCAATCTGATACTTTTGAGTGTTGTTTACCATGAACACACGGTCATAGTACGTTGGATTCAGGTGATCAAAGAAATAATTCTTGATTCTCTGATTGCCAATTGAGTTGAAGTTAGACCCGTCAAACGCCCAAATGTCACGCGCATCGATGCCAAACACCATTGCATCAGTGTTGGTCCAGCAGTTGTTGTTTAACAACCCACGCCCTTGGTTAAACAGACGCACACCAAAGATTGGCGCTGTCGTGCTTTGGTAGGCAATAGGTGAGAAAACAACAGTATCCCAATATGAGCAAACATAGAAGTTGGCCCCAAGGAAGAAACCGTCAATCAATGGACCACGAACAGGAACCTCTTGCTCGTTAGCCACGTTAGACAAGGTTGGCTCCCATGTCGCAGGAATGCCAGTGTTGGCAAATGCCTGTGACCAACGAACCGTGGTTGGATAGTTGTACTCAGTACCGCTAATAACTTTGGTAAGGTTGCCAGCAATTAGGATGTTGCCTACGTTTGGAGAACAGTAGTTACGGACAAAGGCAGCTTTTGTACTGGTTACGCCAATGTCGTAGTTCCAATCAGCATCAGGCGTAATGGTGATTTCGTTGCTTGTCGGCAAGAACTGCATGGGGTTGTTGATCGTGTCATTGATAAAAAACACGTTACCAACCCACGATGTCGTGATGTTCAGGTTTGCCGTATAGCCAGCCAAGTAGGCAGCTGGGTTAGCGCCAACGCCTGGGGTAATGTTTGACACCCCTGAAGTTGTTACCATGTACCACTTGCCATGACTGCTAGAGTCACGGGTGGCTACGATGTAAACCCAGTTTGTCTCACTGCGAAAGCCGCCTTCCATGAAGATGCCGCCAGCAGGAACAGCAGTCAAAATCTCTTCTTCGCCAAAGATCTTCTTGATGCCACGAACATCAGATTCGACGTTTTTACCGGAGTTATATTCCATTGGGCCAAGGACGTTGCTAGGAACGTCTGGCGTGAAGGACATCTTTGAAAAGGGGGAGCGCAGCCGCTGATAATCAGCCATCTTCATCCTCTGTCATTTTGACCAGATTGGACATCAATCGTGCGTCTTTAGGATTAAATTCTAGTGCTTTTTCACAAAGCGTGATTGCCTCTTCTTTGCGTCCCAAATGCCATGCAGCAATGCTTGCCAAGTCATACGGCTTCTCTGTCCACACGGACGGGTCCATTGTATAAACAAGGGCCTTGTCTTTGATTTCTAGAGACTTCTGAGCAGCAAAATAGCACTGGTTCCAATCATGCTTCATGTAGCTAAACATAGCCAAATCAACCCAAGGCTCACGTGTACCAGGCGCTTCAGCACAAGCAGCCATGTACCACTTTAAAGCTTCGCTATGGTTGTTCAAATGTTCATAGCTTTTGCCTAAAAGGCGCATGGCATAGCATCTTTCGTTTGCCCAAGTAGCTCCATCCATTTCAAGATACTTACGCAAATACGTAACAGCCTCTTCCCACCGGCTATAAAACGTCAGTTCCCGCGCATGATAGAAGGCATTACGTGGACAAAAAGGATCTTCCTTTATAGCCAGCTCTAAGAGTGGCATGTATTGACCACGACTCTTGGTTGGATCAGGATGGTGGCTAACCAACAACATGTCAGTGTGGGCGTATATCTCGTTTGTCCTGTGATCAGGGCGAGGATATTCGTGAACAGGGTGATGCCAATGGTAACCATGACGGTGGTGAATCTTCTCGTAAAAGAAAGAAATTCCACAGCCCCAATCAAACTTGTAGCGCAGACGGGTAGTGTTTTCTTGCCAGACCCGTTCAATTTCCTCGCGCCAGCCTGACTCAAGGATTTCGTCAAGGTCTAGGCTGATACAAACATCAAAGTCTCTAGGAATCAATGCAAGAGCAGTATCACGGGCTTTGTCAAAGCGCCAAGGGCTGATGCAAATGTCATGCACTACAGCCCCGTACTTCTTTCCCCACTTAGCGGTTCTGTCTGTAGAACCTGTGTCAGCAATCAGAATGAGGTCAGCATCTTTTGCTGAGTTGCAGAATCGTTCTACAAATTGTTCCTCATTCTTGCTGATTGCGTAAACTGCTATTTTCAATGCCATGCTATGTTTTCCTATTAAGGTGTCATTGGTTGCCAATCGGGGCTTTTAGGCCACTCAACTGGTAAACGTGCGTCAGTCACTGTAGCAGGGAAATCTCGCAATGCTTGGCGATATGTAGCCCATGCTTGTTTGTCAACGGTACAGTCAGGAATCTGTGTCCAATCGCATTGAGTCAGCAAGTTATTGCGAGTGCCACGCAATTGAGTCATTGCAGAATCTTTAGCTGCTTGAATTTCTTCTGCGGTCAGGCTTTGAACTTGAACAACGCTTACGAATTCACCATCGTCATAAGCAGCTGCTGGAACTAACTTTTGTGTCAGTGAATCGTAGTTTTTGAAACGATTGACTTTTTTAGCTCCTTGTTCAGTCAACCATTCATCACTTGAACCGTTTACAGGAAATGATGTGTTTGGGAATAGCTCTTTGTAGTCGCCTACTGTAATAGTGCCGTTTTGTGTAATTGCAATTTCCATGATTTTTCCTTATGAACTTATTGGGCCAACATTTGAGAAAGCCGCTGCTGGAGGTGTAAATGCCGTTGTGTAACGTGCATAACCTTTGGTGATGCGGAGGTCGTCTATGTAACCAACGTATTTATATGGACCTAAAGTGCCTCTAGAACCAATTACTGGTTGGCTTGTTGAAGTAATTGCGTAATTGTATGTATCGGTATACGTTGATCCTTCTTGAACACCATTAACAAACATTTTTGTGCTTGTTCCAGATCGACATACTGCAATATGACTCCATTGACTTGTAGGAGTTGCATTTGCATTACTCAATATTCTGTCTGCTCCGTTTGACGCAAAAACTAATTTGTTTGCTTCCAAATACCAATTAAATGGAAGTGCGGTATATGCAGGGTTGTAATATCCAATAATCCAATTGTCAGCAAGACTTGAAGGATTAATCCATGCTTCTATTGTAAAGTCGCCTGTACCAAATGCCCAAATTGCATTGTTTTGACCAATAAGGTAGCTGCTTCCATCAAAGTACATTGACCCTGTACCAAACTTTTTAACGCTAGTAGAAATCTGAGCATTACCCACAGTTTCTAAGTCGTTCATCATTGCGTTGTCGTAGATGGCTCCGTTGGTCATGTTGCAAAGCAGCGATGTGTTTGAAACAGCAGTCAATGGCGCAGTTGGTGGAGTGAAGTTTGTCGTGTAAACCGCAGTTCCGTTTACAACTCGGAGATCAGAAACATATGCTGGTAAGAAATATTGCGTACCATCGTAGCTGCCAATATATGTAGCTCGAATAGGGGTAGCGGGATTACTTCCTGAGCTTGTTGGCGTGCCAGCCAATCCATTTACAAAAACAGTATAGTTAGTACCGTTCTTTACCAGCGCAAAATGATTCCACGTATTGTTCTTCATTCCATAAACACCAGCTCCACCTCCAATGCCATTTACAAAGTAGGCTGGGCTATTGTTTTGCGATGAAACGTAGGCTTCAATGTCGCCGTTACGCAAATATATTTGAATCGGGTATCCATTTGAATAGATGCACTGGTATGAACCGGAAGTCGAAGAGCCGCTATAGACCCAGCCCTCGATTGTCCAATCACCAGATGTTAGGTTTAATGCAGAACCGCTACCAACATTCAAATAATCCCCAGACCCATCAAAATACCCGCTACCACCAATAGTGGCTGTACTGTATGCAGTAGATGTTCCAAATGGGTTGAAGCGTTGTACGCTTGGATTTCCGTCCACTGTCACAGCGAAAGCATTGCTACTGCTATCTTTAAACCTATTTGCTTGGCAAGTAAGTAATGAAGTCCCGCTGATTGCTGTTAATGGTGTAGTGCTTGGCGTGAACGCAGCAGTGTAAACAGCAGTACCTTTAACAACCCTTGCATTTGAAATATAACCCAAAAATGTCTGGCTATATCCGTCAAAGTTACCGATACCAAGTCTTGAAGTAGTTGTTTTTAAGGCTTTTGAATTTGTGAATGTGTTACTTTGCGTGCCATTAATAAACACTCTAAACGTAGTTCCAGACCTTGTGACGGCAATGTGGTTCCAAGTGTTATACGAAACCGTAGTAACAGACGTTACATCGTCGCTTGAGTTATCAGAGTAAGTTACAAAGAATCGAATTGTTCTGGCATCGTTCAATAAAAGGCCAAAAGTATCTTGAAAACTCGCAGCATACTTGGTGATAATGCCACCATATCCTGCGCCAATATTTCCAGTGGGGCAAATCCATGCCTCAAGCGTAAAGTCACCACTACCAAAATCAAAGGCAGTGTTATTTGCAACCATTAAATCATCACCAGAACCATCAAAATAATTTGACCAATTAGACCCGTAAGGACTAAATGAGCCTTGTGTCGTATTGCCAGCGCGTGTAATGGTGAAGTTGTTGGTTGAGCTGTCCAAAAATGTATTGTTCTGAGCGCCGTTAGTACCATCTCCATGCAACAGCATAGTGACGTAATTAAACTGAGCGTCTGGAGGTGTTGACGCAGCAGCGCCTGATTTGATTGCAGCACTAAACATTGTTAGTCCTTACTGTGTGTAGTTTTGACCAACAGTCACGCCATACCAGCTTGTTCCATCGCTGAAGAACGAATAAATATCTTGTTTACTTGCGGTACTTGTCACTGTTGGAGCAGTGCCACCAGCCCAGTTAACTGTTGACCAAGTAACAGTACGTGATCCGGTTGCATCTTGACGCAAATAAATGATAAATGATTTACCAGCGGCTGCTGTAGGCATTGTGATTGTTGCGTTACCTGTCAACGTCAAAACTTGCACAGTACCGTTAGCCAATGAAACTGTAATTGCCGTGCTTGTGTTAGCCGTGTACGCAGTTTCTGTGTAGTTGGTAACTGTTGGATTTGTTAAGCCACCATTGGAATCAGCAACTTCTGCTAATTTAGATAGGTTGCGGGGAATTGTCATACTATTTCCTTCCAAGATGTTGTTTCTTCATCCCATGCATACATTTTGCCATCAGTAGGCATAGGAGTGGGTGCGTCCCATAAGCAAGTCTGCTCGTTCAATACCCATGAAGCAAATGGCTTTGGTGGGATAAACGCATCACGTTGAGCATCGTATGTGTAGCCTACGCCAGCATAGTTCTTACGGATGTTTCCGTTGTAGCTGGTTTGAACCCATGTGCCACCAAAATGGCTACGGCAGAACTCAGCACCAACTGATTCTGTTTCTACGCCATCAAGCAAGCAGTCATTGTTATGCACCACGATCACACGCAGTACTGTGTTGTTTAATCCGATTTCAGCAAAGTGTGCCATGTTATTTCCTTAGAACGTGATGGAGCCAGAGGCTGTGAATTTGTAGATGTTATATGAGCCATCAGTGGTTATTGTTGGAGAGCCTGTTGTTGATGCTGCTGTTGAAAGTGTTCTAATAATTACAACGCCTGAACCGCCAGAGGCTCCACTATTGCTATTTGAACCACCACCACCGCCGCCGCCTGTATTAGCAGTACCAGCAGTACCAGCAGCATTTTTGCCACCATTACCACCGCCTCCAGCTCCACCTGTTCCAGCAGAACCAGAAGAAGAACTGTAAGCACCACCGCCACCGCCGCCAGCATAAGTCACAGATGCCCCTGTAATTGATGATGCAGTACCTGCGCCACCGTTGCCAGCCGTAGCGTTTGCAGTGGCGTTACTACCAACTGCACTTGCTCCTCCACCCCCGCCGCCATTCCATGTTGCGCCATTACCACCAGTGTTACCTTGAGATGGAGATGTAGATGGAGTGTTTCCAGCTCCACCAGTTGTAGCATATGTTCCACCACCACCAGAACCGCCTGAACCAGCAGTTCCAAGATATGTAGAACCGCCACCGCCGCCAGTAGAAGTAATTGAACCAAATACAGAATTACTACCATTTGCACCGTTGCTAGGCCAAACATTACCCGTACCGCCAGCGCCAACGGTAACTGTAATAGCAGAACCAGAAGAAACACTTAATCCGGTAGCAGTTCTAAAACCGCCAGCTCCTCCAGCTCCTCCACCACCTGATTGACCTTCAGAGCCGCCACCGCCACCAGCAACAACCAAATATTCAACAGAAACTGGTGGAATATAAGGAGAGGGCCAATTACTAGCGCCTTTAGCTTGTCCCTGTTGTGTCAGTGTAAAAATTCCTGAGTATTGAGCCATTTTTTATCCTCAGAATGTGATTGAACCTGAAGCAGTCCATGTGTAAATACGATATCCACCAGTAATGGTGTATGTTGGAGAGCCTGTTGTAGATGCAGCTTCTGCGTAGGAGTCGGCGTAACGAATAATAACAATGCCAGAGCCGCCAGTGCCGCCGCCTTTATGATTTGCTCCGCTTGTGCCTGATGAGCCAGCTCCACCGCCACCGCCGCCAGTATTAGCTGTTCCATTTGATCCAGCTGAATTAGATCCACCTTGACCACCACCGCCAGAACCGCCATTGCCACCAATAGCGCTAGAGTCGCCACCACCACCACCGCCACCACCTGCGTAAGTTACAGAACTTCCGCTAATAGATGAAGCCGTGCCAGAGCCACCAGAACCTCCAGTGCTAGAGTTGTAGTTTCCCCCAGCAGAACCAGAGCCGCCACCACCACCAGCAGGATATGGGCTACTACTGCTGCCGTTTCCACCTGCGTTACCTTGTCCAGATGTTCCAGCACCACCGTTTCCAATGGATGGGTAAGTACCGCCGCCTCCAGAGCCGCCAACTTGGCCTCCTATGTTATTAGGCGAGCCAGTATAGTTGCCGCCCTTGCCGCCTCCAACAGAAGTTATGGTGCTAAATACGGAATCGGAGCCATTTGAATATGCGTTAGTTGTAGTCGCTGCCTGACCAGCACCACCCGCACCTACAGTTACAGTAATTGCAGAACCGGAAGTCACAGCAAAGCCTGTTGCCGTTCTAAAACCGCCAGCGCCACCACCGCCGCCTTCCCATCCACCACCTCCACCACCACCTGCTACAACAAGATACTCAACTGTTGAAGCAGAAGGAAGAGCTGATAAGGGATTAAAAGTCTCAGTAATAAACCCACCAAGGTATCTATTAGACATAATAATTCCTTATTAGGTAATTGCTTCGTATGCCGCAGTCAGTTCAATTGCGTTTGATGTACCAGAAGTCACCACAATTGATTGACCTTCGCCGACATAGATTGATGTGCTTTTATCCAAAATAATCAATGAACCATTACCAGGAACAGTAATTTGATAAGCAATACGGTAAGCAGTGCCGCCACCGCCTGTTGCGCTATTGATCGACACAGTAATTGATGCCGCAGAACTTGTTACGTTAGCAGCAACAATGTTGTCAATCTTGTTAACAGTGCCAGAAGCAGGAGTCAAAGCAGTCCAAGTGGTTGCACTTGTACCTGTAGGGATTAGATACGATGTGTTTCCATAAATGGATGTGACGTTTACGATGTTTGGATTAGCCATTTCAACCCCCGAAAATTAAAGTCATTGCGATTGATTTGCTGACAATCGCTGCGTTTAAGCCTGTTACGTTGCTTGCAGCCACAGTACCCACGTTGATTGTGTTGTACGCCACAGTTTCAATAATGTCACCAGATGATGCAGCACTTGCTAAAACAACACTTGTTCCATTGCTTGCTGTGTAGTCTGATGCGTTTAAAAACACACCATTCAAATACACCTCAACATAACCAACTTCATATGTTGTTGTAAATGTTGTTTGACCAGCAGTAGCTGTAAAGCTTGTGCGCGTGTAGGAAGCATTGGGAGCAGATGCACCTGTTGGGCCAGTTGGACCAGTTGGACCTGTAACCGATGGACCCGTTGGTCCTACAGGGCCTGTAGGAGCCACGTTTACTGTGTAGTAAGCAACTGTTTCAACAATGTCGCCAGCAGCAGCTGCAGATGCAAGGACAACAGACGTACCGTCTGTCGCCGTGTAATCTGAACCATTCAAGAACACACCGTTGAGATAAACCTCAACAAAGCCAACTGTGTAAGTTGCAGCAAAAGTGGTTTGACCAGCAGTTGCAGTAAAGCTTGTACGTGTGTAGGTTGCGTTTAATGCAGCGCCTGTAGGTCCAGTAGCACCAGTTGGGCCAGTAGGTCCAGTAGGTCCAGCCACTGTTGATGCAGCGCCCGTAGGTCCGGTGGGGCCGTTTGTTCCCGCTGAACCTGTGGGTCCTGTGGGTCCGTTTGTTCCTGCAGTTCCGGTAGGGCCTGTAGGTCCTGTTGGTCCATCCATACCAATGTAACCAGGCGCACCCGTTGGTCCTGTTGGTCCTGTATCGCCTTGAACGCCTTGGATGCCCTGTGGTCCTTGTACGCCAGTTGGGCCTTGTGATCCAACAGCGCCAGTAGGGCCTGTGGGTCCTTCAACGCCTTGGCTTCCTGTAGGTCCTGTTGGGCCAGCAGCTCCCGTAGGTCCTGTTGTTCCTTGTGCGCCAGTTGGGCCAAGTTGTGTGTATGTTGCTTGAACAGCAGTAAATACGACAGAAGGGGTACGTGGACTTGTTGGAGAAGTCCCAGCGGCAATTGTTTCAAGCGTAACTTGAGTGCTTGTTGTTGCCCAAACAAGCTCCACAAAGTCGCCAGCAACAAATGGCAAGACAAAGTTGACAGTGCCAATTACGTTACCATGCACACCACCATGACTGTTAATAATGCTGAACTTGCTGTCAGTGTCAGCCAAGTCGCCAGTGCTGCCAGAATCATTCTTACGCAACCAGACGTTTGCATCATGGATTTGTGTATCGCTGTTTACAAACTGAATTGAGAATGTCAGGCTATAAACGCCATCATTTGCAAACGTCACACGACTACCTGAAACAACACTTACACCATTGTTTGCGGAGTCAGCATTGTTTAAAGTAATTGAATAAGGCGTGTTGGCAGAAGCAGCAGTTTGAGTTGTTGTGTCCCAGAACGAACCCCAGTAAGCAACAGCACCACCAGCGCCTGGAGCGCCTTGAGGTCCTGTAGCACCAGTGGGGCCTGTATTTCCTTGTGAACCTGTAGGTCCAATAACGCCCGTTGGTCCAGTAGGTCCTGTATTGCCCGTGTCACCCTGTGGTCCAGTAGGTCCAACAAAACCTTGATCACCCTGAACACCTTGTGGTCCAGTTGGGCCAATATTGCCTTGTGCGCCTTGACCGCCAGTGGGTCCAGTAGCGCCAACAGATCCAGTAGGGCCGGTAGGGCCAACAACTCCTGTAGGACCTGTGACAGATGGGCCTGTAGCACCAGTAGGGCCAGTAGGACCTGCTACGGTTGAATCAGCGCCAGTTGGGCCGGTAGGGCCTGTTGCACCTGTTGGACCCGCAACTGTCGAAGCTGCGCCCGTAGGACCCGTAGGCCCTGTAGGCCCCGTAGGGCCTGTAACGCCAAACTTTACAGTAGCGCCATATAGACCGTTGGTTTCAGCGCCAGGAGTCGCCTGAACTGGCCCTGTAACGCTTGTCCCGTAAAGACCGCTAGTTGCCATCCCTTACCTCACTTAAAGTTGTAGCGATAGCCACGTGGCTGAAATTCGCTAGTCAAGTGGCGATCACCACCAGACCATTTATCTTTGACCATTTGGTCTTCAATCAGACCATAAGCATCATCAAGGCGTGACAGCCATTTCTGAGATTCTTCGGTGTTTTTGTTCTTGTCGTAGTACGCCCACAAGGTTGCATAGAAGTAACCTTCAGGGAAGCTTGCCAACACAGCGTTGCTTTGAACCAATGGATATAAAGGATCTTCCGTTGGGCTAAACAAGAATGGGAATGTGCGGATGTAATACGCATTGATGATCACGCCACCACCTGGGTTTGGCGTAAACACATAGTTAGGACCAACTTCAGAGAAGCTGGCGCGGATCACACGAGGTACGCCGAAAGGACGAACGTACAACTGATCAATCATTCGCAAACGAATAATCTCTCTGTCACCAACACGGTCATAAACAATCCAAGGACCCATACTGGCAGCAGGTGTGTCAGGCTGGACTTCGTTGTTTGGAGTTTGTTGGAAGAAGAAAATAGGCCAGTTCATATCCGCAGGGATAGGAGCCATACCTTGATCGTCAGTAATCAATACACATGGGTCAACAGTGTCATAGGGATTGGTACGCAAAGCTGGAAGCTCCAGCTTACGCATTTTCAATTCACCCATCTGGATTGACTGTGTAATCTCAATAGTTGACTGTGTAGGCAACATCAACAATGTGCCAGGCAAGTCATCATTGGAAATCATGCCATCAGGATCATTAACAGTAACGGTTCCTGATGTAAGTGCTGTGACAACGCAAAACCCTTTGAGTGGGCTAATACCAACAAAGTCACCAACCATCAAAATACTTGTTGGATCACTAGAAACAGTGATTACGCCATCGGTAATATCAGTTGCAGAGATGCCAGTGCTTTTTGGAATTGCTCCAACCCACTTTGCTACTCGACTCACTAGAGCATTTGCAGATTGAATAAAGTCTGACATCTCAATTCCTCATTTTGTCGGGATAGTTGATTGTATGGTAAAGACGTTTTTTATGGCGTTGGCGGGAGGGGAATTTTGCCCGATGGATGGCAAACAAAGTCAGAGTAAAACTCGTTGACAATGGCATAAAAACGGATCTTGTCTTTCTTGTCTTGCTTGATCAATTCCCAAGGACGGTTACCAAACCACTTTGAACTGATCTCATGTGCAAAACACTTAGGCAAGTTCATAGCCTCGAATGTGCCTGGAAAGATTGGGTTATCAGTAGTTCCCATCTGACGATAGAACTCACGCTGATTACGGCAGTATTCACGAATGTTCTCTACGTTCTTTTGTTCGTACTGAACATAACGCTGGCCATCCTGAGCGCCTACTGTGTATTTCAGGTTCTGTGTGTCAAAAGTCTGTGACCACGTACCTGACTTAACCTCGTTGTACAACTTGTCATTAGCGCGAAGAGCTGCTTCAACGCCAGATTCCAAATTGCCCTTCATGTAATAGTCTTCGTTGACTGTTACTTCTTCGTCATTCGATTCCATGCCTTGCTCCTATAAATACAAAAAGAAGACCCCGAAGGGCCTTCCTTTGATACACCGTTGATTACGATGTGTAGCGCTGAACTTGACCAGCGGCGCGAGGTGTAGTCACCACAGCGCTTGTGTCGTTGTTGATAGCAGCCAAAACAGCCACACCAGCAGGGTTACGCACGATCAACGTACCTTCCATGATGTACTGATCCAAAGAAGCGTCAGCGTTCGAGAACACTTCGTTGTTTGGACCCAGTTCACGCAAGCTACCCCACTGAACAACGTCAGGGTTCAAGAACAACACAGAGTTGGAGTCAGAACCAGTTTGGTCCATCACCCAGCTATCGTCGATCTGATAGGTATAGTTGAAGTCGCCTTCGTAAGTAGCGATTGTGTCGCCCTTGTCAGCGGGGTTGAAACGGTTGATACCACGGCTTTGTGGGATGTTGGTAGAGATGGCAGTACGCAACGATGTTGGGCAGACCATGTTAGTGATCTTGGCATTGAAGCGTTGTTCTGCTGTAGTCACCAACTGCTTGTACAACACGGGGCTGAAAGCCTGAGTTGTCACACCGCTAGAGAAGGTGAAGTAGCAAGAGCCAGCCTTAGCCAGAGTACCGTTGAAAGGAATGTTTGTGTTTTGCACGTATGTGGTGTCATCATCATCAGATGTAGCCACGTTCAAAACATCAGAACCGTCCGTTGGGTTACCAGAACGAGTACCAGCGAAAGCAAACAAAGAACCGAAACGACGACCGTTGTTTGGTGATGCGCCTTGGGTAGCAGACTGACCAGAGTACTTGATAGAAGCACCGTCAGCGCGAACCATTTGCAGTTCAACGTCGAACATGATTTCAGTCAATTGCTTGACTTCTTGGTAGGCTTGGGGATCGCCACCAGCTTGCTCAACAGCACGTGCAGTACCTGTAGCACCAATCACAGTCGTGAAGATCTGTGTGTAGTTACCGCAGTTTTGACGAGTGTTGCTTTCAGCAGAAGAAGAAGAAACAGAAGCGCCTTCCAACTTTGCGTTCAAAGCGGGAGTGCGATATGTGTCGATAGGCCAAATGTGCAAGGTCGAGTTGATCTTGCGCTTTTTGCTCATCGCCATGTTGGTGACGGGAGTGCGGTCTTTAACGTAGTTGGACACGGTCATGTCCATGTCTTTTACGACGATGTCGGTGGTGTAATTGCCGTTACCGTTACCGAGGTTTGCAGAGGTGATTGTTGACATAAGGTTCTCCTGAAAAATGTCATCGACGGCGTTTGAAGGCCATCAGTTGTTGTGCCAAAAGGTCGCGTGTCGCATTCTTATCGCCTTTGGCTGACCGTTCTTGCAGTTCTGAAGCCTCGTCCTTCGGTGCGGTTTTAGCCTTTGATACAGCCTTGGTTGTGGCTGCTAGTGATCCACCAGCATTCTTAACAACCTTTGGCCCCTCGCGGAACTTCAAACCATCTCGGATCAGGCTCATCAAATGTTCGTCTGAGGAAACCAAATCAATGTTTGGCACTCCAGGTACAAACGAATTCTTCGCATTACCCCAATCCTTTTCTAACTTTTCACGAAGCTCGTTAAAGTTAGCCTTGTTGCTTAGTTCTTTGTCCTTAAACGACTGACGGGCTTGTTCCAGACTTCTCTGGACTTCCGCTGATCGTTGAGCATAGAACTCCTCAACTTTCGGACGATTCGTTTTCAAGAATGCGGCTTTTTCTTGAATAAGCTCGGCATTTTGACGGATAGCCGCCTGTGCTTCAGCTCGTTTCACTTCATCAGAAGTGCTTTCAAAAATCTGCTGCCATTGCTGGTTGTAGCCTTGGAGAGTAACCAGCTCATCAGCTGCACTTTGCAACTGAGGAACAATAGTTAACTCAAGTCCAATCTGCAAACCATCAATTTCCTTACGACGATTCGCTTCATACTCCTCAAACTCAGCTTTTTCAGCTTTAAGCTTACGAGCATGTTCATGGATAGCACTGCCTTGACCAAGAATCGCAGCCGCCTTCGATACTGGCACTTCCAAGAAGCCACCTTCGGCATCTTTGTTAGGAATGCGCCAAATCATGTCAGGATTTGACTTAGCAAACTCTAGGAAGTTAATCGCATCGTCACTTACACCATCGGTGGGTTCTTCTGCAACTTCCGAATCTGCTGATTCTTCAGTTTCAACACTACTATCTTCAGGTTCGGCTACCTCTTCAGGAGCCGCCTCGGGGGATTCAGCTTTCGCCTCCTCTTGTCCCGCTGGTGGGGCCGTACTACCTTCGGGTTGCACGTTGGTACGCTGTCTATTAGCGTCAATCATTGCAGCGATGGCATCGGCGGGATTGACCACACCAGTTTGCTCAGTGGCGGGTGCATTAGCACTTACGTCTGACATATCTTATCCTATTCTTTATTGCTCTGTTTCTTCAGAGCGTTTGTGAGCGATTTTTCCGAGATACTGTAACTTTTCGATGTAGTTAATGAAATCTCGGACCCCAGCAACAAAATGTGCGTTGCTAATTCTTTGTTGGTCATCAGTGCAGTCTTCCAACTGCTCCAACATGTTGAACCTATACAGGTTGAACATCAATGCAAAATCTTGGTTCTTCAACAAGCGGCTTGCCGATTCCCCGTTCTCAATTGCTAGAGTTTTTCTCTCAAGTAACGCCTCCTTTGCGGAATCAGTTGCCCGACTCCTTTTGTTAAAAAAATCCCGAATGTCTTTTACCAAGCTTTTCATTACAAATCCTTAATCAACTTGCACAGCAGAAAGTTTACCTTTCTTCATGGCCTCCATCTCAAAGAAGTTATCCATATCAATATCTTCAGCTTTCTTGACGTTCAAAGCAGCCACAGTCTGAGATTCTTGTGCCTTAGCCTGATTTAGTTGAACTTTAGATTGCATTTCTTGCTCTGGCAAACCTGGGCCAGCTGCTTGTTTAGCTTGAGCCATCTTTGCTGCTTCCTCGAAGGTTGGCAGGTAAGCATCACAGTCTTTTACGCCCAACACGTACAGGGTGTCTTCAAAAGATTTACGCAATTTGAAGAACATTTCAGGCACTGATGGGTCCAATTGCATCATTGCTTGCACAAAACCTTGCTGGGTTTGCAAAATAAGCTGCTGGCGCGTCAAACGGTTCTCTTCTGACATAAAACCCAAGGCCAAATCGATGTTGATTTCCTTGCGGTCAATAAAGTCAAAGTTTTTCATTGACTCAGCGTCCATAAATGGACCACCTTTGCCATACACACCAGCCAATTGTTGGATGTTGTAGTCATCAGCGTACTGAATCATAGTGCGCCAAGTAATGTAGATCAGATCGCGCAAGCCAATAGCGCAGTTCTTCACCATTTCATCTTGGATCAGCTGGTTTGGACCCATAGCCAACTGCAGCTTGTAGCCAGAATTGCCGTCTTTCATCACTTCTGGGTTCAGCATGTCGCCAGGTGATGTCATACCGATCATGGCATTCTTGTCAGACTCAAAGCGCTCCATTGCAGATTGGACATAGCCCAAGTTGCCTTGCATTGGCTGGAACTCGTATACGTGCTTACCTGCGTCAAACTTGCGGTCCAAGATGAACATTGCAGACACGCCACGTTGGATCTCTTCAGCATCAACAAACTCAGGGTTTACACCGATACGAGCTGTTGACGACTGCATAGCAAACGTCATCTCTGCACGGGCAATACTGGTTGCGTATTCCTGCATTGGAACAAGGCGCTCTGCCAAGCTGTAGCCAAAGAAGTTGCCGACAATTGGCTTTGGATTCATCGAGGCCAATGGAATGAACTCGACTTCCTTGACATACAGCACGTATGAGCCAGAGAAGCAGCACTCAATGATCTCTTCTTCGCCATCGCCGTCAATGTCTTTGCGAATCCAAGCGGTAGTCAACATAACCACACGGCTATATTGGTCAGCACCTTGAGATGCGATCACGCCTTGACCTGGCACAGGTGTTGAATCACGTGCGTGAAGGGCCAAATCGTTTTCTAACGCGCCAGCTTGGTAAGCGCCAGCAGGGCCATAGGCAGCATGCTTGGCAAATGACTCTACATCGATGTAGGGATACTGTTCTTTGGCCTCATGGATAGTCATGGGGTCATAAAAGCCAACAAAGTCCTGATCTTGGATGTTGTTGATCGTTGGGTTGGCAACAAAATAGTGTTGAGCTACGTGTTTGTACTTAACCTTAGTTGAGTAGCCTGTCAGCTTGTACTTGGCACGATAAACTGTGTTTTCACGCAGTGCATCTTGCAAGTCTTCATCACTGATCTGCTCTTCAGCCAAAGCATCTTGAGCCACAGCTGTCATGTCAACGTCAATACGGCGCATTTGCTGGCGCTTAGAGGCCAAGCCTTTTTCAGCAGCCATGATCTCAAAAGAACGCAACTGATCGCGTGTTCCTTCTACTTCCTTGTACTGAACAATGGGTTCGCGCACAGGCATAGCCATGACAACGCCAACTTTGTGCAACAAAGCGTCTTGCGCCCAATCACGAACAATTGCATAAGAATCGTTCTTGTTGTTGATCATGTTCAAAGTCATCTCAGTGGCTTGACGCGCACCAATGTCGCCTTCGTGTGACTTCACAAACTCAAAGTTAACCTTGCCATTAGGCATCAAGCACTTTGTAACGATTGATGTTGCGTAATCAATGCCTGGAGCCACTACAGGGTGGATGTAATCAACGCCACGGATTGGTTCCGTAGAGTTAGCCACTGGAATTGTCAGGTAGTGGTAATCAGAGAAACGATTGAGTGTGTTTTTGGCTTGAGTCAGTCGAAGATAGTCAACCATCTTGACGTAGACCTCGTGTGCCACTTGCTGGACAACAGTTTTACCGCCACCGTTAGCTGCAAGGTTGTCGACAATAATATTTTGTTTATCCAGCATGTTAGATCCTCTGAACTTTGCCTTCGATTGGGGCAAATCGACGGGCTTCAAATGTATTTGCTCGGCTTACCACGGATTCACCGTGACCTTGGATTAACGCGAGTATGCCAATTCGAGCCGAGTCAATGTGATCGTCTGGATCAGAAAATTGACCTTTGTCATCAATGGCATAGTTCCTTGCTTCATCCAAGAAAGCTTTGCATGATTCGTGAATCTTAAAAGTTCCACGATCCATCCCTAGCCGCATTATATTGATACCGTAAGCTTTGTGGTTCGTGACTTTGCCTTGATCATTGGGAGGATTGAGAATTGCCCCCGCAATGCAGTTGAGGCCGTATGTGTCCTCAAAGACCTCACGCACACTTTGCTCAGTGAGCGTGTAACGTCCCGCCGTAGCAGCATCATGCGGTAGGGCGATCGGGACACCTTTAGATTCACGGTCCAAAAGGTAGTGGACATATTCATCCGGCGTTTCCCCAGTTGGGACCGTAATTTGGCGGTGCAGGAAGATAGTCTCTTCGTAAGGATCCCTGAAAAAGAATGAAATAACTGTCGGGTCATTTTTAATACCTAAGTCAAAGCTAATCAGTCGTTCAAGGTTAGGATTGTTCTTCAGGTCATACTCTTCAGACTTGTAGACAGGCCATTCCAGCATTGGGAACACCACACCTTTGCCGACCAGCGGAATACCCTTCATCCGGCATTCGCGCTCCCAAGGCATAAAGTCGCGGGACAGCTGATCACGTTCTTCCTGAGAGAAAAACGATTCACCCCATTCGTTCTCAAAAGGAATGTCGTCCCAAGTCACGCGCACGTGCGAGTAGCCTTCAATCTGATCCCAAAATTTCCTTACAAGACCTGACAAGCCTTTTAAGGGGGTGAATGAACAGATAACTTGGCCTTGCCTTTGTGCTGTTCGAGTAACCAACTCTGAAAAAGTTTCATCTGGGGGCTGCTCATCAAGCACAACCAGGTCAAGCTCGAAACCTTGGAGGTGACGAACCTGTTGTGTGTAGTTGCTGAAATAAAGCTTGGACTTGCCACCACTAGAGTGCCAGATTTCGATGGATAGGACGTTGGCTCCATCGGATCGGTAGGACTTGTCATCAATCAACTCCTTGGGGATAGAACCTGTTCCCAGTTTATACGTTTGCTTGATGTCGTCGCAGCCAAGAAGTTTGTTTTGCAGGGTTTTAGCCACCTGCTCCCAAGATTCTCCAGAAGCCATAGCCACGATAGGCTTATCCCACCGTTTACCTTTCCACCATGACGGATACAGACCTGTCAGGTGATAAGCAGCTTCGTAGGTGGAGGCAATTGTTTTACCAGCACGGTTAGCCGCGATCATGCCACGGCGGGTAGATATAAGTCCTGTCTCAAAGAACTTCTTTTGATATGCAAAAGGACGAAACCACTTGAGTTGGTTGTATTGCATATCTAGCGCGATCTTGTCTCGCGCAGCCTTCATCTTGATCATCTGCTCAGGACTTAAAGCATTAACAGCTTTCTTTCCACCGGCAAGTTTTACAAGATGCTTTAACGCCCTCTCTTTGTAGATGGGCATTACATAATCGGTAGCCTCACTTCGTGCCATACGAATCTCTGATTGCTAACAAAATATCAGCAGCCTTAGACAAGTAGAAAACGTCCTGTGGTTGTAGTTCTTGAGGACCTTGGAGATCTTTTTGTAGACGCTCCAAAGTCTTCCTGGCACAGGCTTCTGCTTGGTTCGACAGTTTCTGACGAAAAATAGAAGCGAAGTCTTCCATTACGACCAAGGATCAGCGATGTTCTTGGTTGAGCTAGAAGCCAAGCTCTTGTCAATCAGAGTCCAGATACCTGCGCCTTTTTCTCCGCTGCAATATGTGTACATGCGAAGACCGCGCTCAGTGAATGTGCCATCAGCATTACGCAAAACAGTTTCAGCAGTACGAGGGTCAACCAACTTGTAGCGCTCAGGGACTTCCTGACCATACTTGTTGACACGACGACCTTCTTCTTCATAGTGCATAGGCCCCATAACTTGGAAGGTAACTACGTTGTTGTTGTACTTGCGGAACATGATGTGAACTTTGCGGTCCGACTGAGGGTTCAGTGGGTGAGGCATGTTCGTAGCACCGAAGTGATGGATCTCGGCTTCCTCTGGTGGCAATTCTTTGCCGCGAGGAGGCAATGGAGGAATAGGATCTTTTGGAATCGTATTAGTCTTGTCGACATACGGGTTGTCTTCGGTCATGTACTCAACAGGAATTTTTTTTCCTTCGAGTGCATTACGAGCCACAAGATACTGTTCCTCTTTTGGTTTTCCAACGAGGTCGAGTGCAATCTGTGTACGGTCATACACAAATTGGGCTAATTCTTTAGCCGTGGGTAAGTCTGCCTTTAGGGCATCAATATCATACGTTGCCATGCTATACCTTTCTTTAGACCTTTGATGGGCGAGTGCCTTTTTGGAACTTACCGCCATTGATGTTTTGTGTATGTTGGTCAGACAGTGTGTTCACTTTATAAACATCACGGACTGCAACAGCCACTTTTTCACGACGACTGTGTTCAGAAGTACGTGTACTCAACTTATCGTTGATTCCTTTGGTGAGGCCCTTGCTCATCTTGCCGCCACCGTTAATAACTTTACCGTAACCAGACATAGTCACCTCACTTTAACCAAGATTGACCATCTTTAGCAATGTAGCCAGTGTTGCCACCGATAGCATCATTGCACTTGGGATAGCTTGCTTTCACTTTCTGACCATTGCCAGAAGTGGGATTAGCGCCAGCTTTAGCAGGACCTTGGCGACCAGGGCCATATGCCGTATTGCCTTGAGGACGAGTGACAGCAGTAACGCCACCGCCTTTTTTGGCTGGGTCTTTAGATTGATTGCCTTTGCGGTTAGGCGCTTGAGCGTACAAAAAGTTTGTAGTCATTTCTTCCCCTTGGGGTTACGTTTGTGTTCTGCCTCGCGTTTGACAGCATAGGCAATTGCTAAAGCCTGTTTCTGAGGTTTGCCAGCTTTGACTTCTGCTTTCACATTGGCCTTAAACGACTTCTCAGACTTTCCATGCTTCAGGGGCATATCATACCTTTCTTAAAGATTCCATGAAATCGTCCAAAGCGTCTTCAGCGGAGACGTTCTCTTCGCTGTTAACCATGTTGTTCACGTGTTCAATCGAAATGACAGGAGCCCGTGAAGATTCGTATGAGGCAATCTTTTCAGCAATCCTAGCACGATCCTTAATATCCAGCTCATTAGACTGCAGAGCTTCGATCAAGGTTTCCATAGCCGTCACCAGGGGAGGTAGGCCAGCGTCGATCCTTTGTTGGTTCAGCTGATTAAACAAAGCTCCATATTCGGTGACTCTGTTGACAATGGATTTTGGTCGACCAAGAGCATTGCGGTTTTCTGCTTTGGTAAAAGCGCTTTCACGGGGAGGCTTTTCGCCGGTGGCAATTTTCATGGCTTTTTTCTTTGCGCGACGAGCAGCGGCAGCTTTACGAGCTTTTTCCTTATGCTCTTCGGAGTTGTGCTTTACTTGCGGTTCTCTAATTGGTTCGTCAAACATTTCATAGCCTCTTCTGTGCGAATCCACGCATATGACCCATTAACGGTGAACCCACGCTTCTTGTGGATCTTCATGAACCCGTCATGGTCAGCACGGATGGATGTCGAGCAAATAATGGGAATGCCGTTTTTATATGCCCACAGTATATGCTGATCAATCATTTGGTTGACAAGTTTGAGACGGGTGCGCAAGGGCAAGCTTAAGTCGACGCTGTGGAACTTAGAGTTACTGATCTCATCATTGCAGTAGCTTGTATAGCCGCCTCGATCAAACCAGCAAAAGCCAAGAAGTTGTCGCACAGTATCATGGCCTACCAATCTATTGTTTTCATCATAAAAAGGGACGACCTCACCATCGGCACGGCAAACAGCAATAAACTCTTTACCTTTGTTGAATAGTTGTTCAGTACAAGCAACTGTCAACCTATGTCTAAAGATGCCTTTGTCTCTCTTTAGGATACCTTCAACGTCTGACCCATAGACGGTGTCTCCCAATTCAACCATGTCTTCAATGTCATGAAGAGGGTGAGCTAATGACCATTCCATACTTTGCCTTTCCAGTGCGGAGCAGAAGAAATTTTTTTGTTGGTTGCCTAGGAGCCACCTAAGACCTCTTGTGAGGGGCTTACCTCACCTCATCCCTTGCCAGACAAAGGACCACCTCAACCAACACGGCTGAAGACTGCTGATGTCTCACCTTAGTAAGTGTCCCGCATGAACTTAATCACTTGGGCTGGGCAGTCCACACAATCCTCATGCGTGTTAGTTGTTGGTGCATCGGACTCTTATCCCCGATAGTCCTCTAAGCTGTGTGCTTAGCGTTCTAGATTCGTAACTTCACCAACACGGCTGAGGACTGAATGTCACCTTGAGAGGCGCGCTTTCCTCTGACACCTAACCCAATCCTCATGCGTGTACTCAAATTATAGGACCACACATTCCTTTTCAGCAATGTAATACTTTTCCCATTTATCTTTTATATAACCCCGTGTTTTTTGGCACTTTAGCCATTTTCTAGCCTTTTTCTTAAGTCCTGAGTATTAGTTGTCTGTCAATAATTAATACTCTGAAAGTTTTAGGAGGAAAATTTTTATAGGGAAACGGGCTTTTGGGATAGCTAGTGATGGTTTGGATTAGAGCTAGGTAGGGGAAAAGTTTTTGGAGAAATTTTGGGAATGGGTGAGTGGGCCCCCCTTGGGTCTAGGGGTTCCAGCCCTACCCCCCTCTTGCCTAGGGGGGGGAAAGCCTGGCTGACGGGGTGCAAAGCCAATGCCCATGCGGGTTGGCGCTACTGACTGACCGGTCAGTAAGTAATAAGGCGCTGGAAAGCCCTAGGTTTTTCTCCGCTAGGGGGACCGGTCGCTTTTAGGTTTTAGTATTTCTCCGCGCTTCTCTTTTATCTTCTCTCTCTTATGTGATAACTGGAGAGATTGGCTTGGGGTTTCTAATCTTTTCGCGGGTTTCCCAATGGTTTGGGGGTTTAGGTTTCTTTTGCTTTGCGCCCCTTTTCCCCTATCTGATCACATGGCAATGCGTTAGATATTGGCTTGGGGTTTTTCTTTTCTTTTCCCGCGCATTGGGTGACTTGAATTATTTGATCAATCAAGTGCAAGTTATCAACAAGCCCCCAAGTTGTCCACAATAATCCACAAAATGCACCGGCTTTGTGCCAATGCACCATTGTCGGACGGTATAATTATCGGTTGCACTATCTTAGAGCATGCTCTAATTGTTTTGGCTTGGTTTCTTAATACGTTTGGTTTGCTTCTACCTGGGTTTGGTGTTGGCACATTGTTTGCACGTATAAATGCACCGGCCCAAACCGGTTAACCTTTAAACCAAGGTTATTCACAATTGACCAATGAAGGATATACGTATGCAAACCACCACCCAAACCACCACCGGCAACACGTCAATCACGTTAACACCGGACCTTTTCGCTTTGATTGACCATGCCGGTGCATTGGATCAAGAGATTAAAGCCCTTACCAAGCAATTAGACAAACTAAAAGACACTATCAAAGCCCAAGGGGCCGGTGACTTTTCGGGTTTTGCTTGGACCGCAAAAGTGGTTGACGTTAAAGCTACCGACAAAGTGGATTGGGAAACCATTGCCAAACGCTTTAACCCAAGTTACCAACTAATTGCCGCGCATACAACACAAACCAAGGCCACCAAGCGCGTTGGCTTTGAATTGATCAAATAAGGGGCAAACAATGAAAACGACATTCACCACAATGATTGGCTTTGCATTGGCTTGGGGCTTTGCCCTTTGTGCTTTGTTGGCTTACTTTGACGTTTTAACCAAGTAAGGGGCTTAAAAATGAACTACACGTACTATTTTGGCAATATTCAATTGGAATGCACTATTGAATGCACGGAAATTGACCACTTTGATCCAATGTCGGGCCACTATACGCAAAAGGGTGATTATTTTGTTGAATCAGTCACCCACAAAGGTGGCGACATTACAGAAATTATTGACGAATCAATTTTGGACGACA
>Ga0208783_10000216_pt1 | contig 36536 bp, 54 predicted proteins | sample DEB19_08_DNA_2_FD_184529 | JGI IMG/M metagenome (GOLD analysis project Ga0208783, IMG submission 184529) | Aqueous microbial communities from the Delaware River and Bay under freshwater to marine salinity gradient to study organic matter... | ecosystem: Environmental > Aquatic > Marine >... | reverse complement strand
GTCACGGAAGACTAGCAGCAGCTCGCAAGCTGGGGCTGAAAGAAGTTCCAGTGATCGTTGCTACAGGCTGGACAGATGCACAAAAGCGGGCCTACGTCATCGCAGACAACAAGCTGGCGCTGAACGCTGGATGGGACAACGAGTTGCTGGCGCTGGAGTTGGCCGAACTTGATGGTCTGGGCTTTGACGTTGAACTGACAGGCTTCTCAGACGAAGAGATCAAAGCTCTGATGCCGGTGGAAGTGACCGAAGGTCTGACCGATCCGGACGATGCCCCGGCCGTGCAGGAAAACCCGGTCACTGTGCCTGGTGACGTCTGGGTCATGGGCAAGCACCGGCTGATGTGTGGGGATAGCACAAGCATCAGCGCGGTTGAGCAATTGATGGATGGGAACAAGGCCGACATGGTGTTCACCGACCCACCATATGGCGTGGCCTATGAAGGTGGGCACAACGCTAAGAAGCGTCAGCAGATCAAGAACGATGCTTTGGAGGGCGAAAACCTAACCGGCCTGTTTTATGGTGCGCTGTCAGTCGCTGTGACTGTGACCCATGACCATGCCGCGTTTTATGTCTGGTATGCGTCGGGTAAAAGCGTGGAAACATTCGCAGCGTTTTCAGATCTTCCGCTGAAACTTCGCGCCATCATCCAGTGGTATAAAGTTCGATCTGGACTTGGGGCATTCATGTCCCAATACATCCGCAACTGCGAACCCTGCATCTATGCGTTCAAGGCAGGCAGCAGCCCGCAGTGGTTTGGCCCGACCGACGAAAAGACCGTTTGGGAGCTGAAAAAAGAAGCCCGCAACGATTACCACCCCACTCAGAAGCCGGTCGAGCTTCCAGAGCGCGCCATCAACAACAGCAGCAAAAATGGCCAGATTGTTCTGGACCTATTCGGCGGCAGTGGCAGCACCCTGATCGCCTGCGAAAAGACAAGCCGCCACGCCCGCCTGATGGAGCTGGACCCCAAGTATTGCGATGTCATCGTCAAGCGCTGGCAGGAGTTCACCGGCAAGCAGGCAACACACGCAGAAACTGGAAAACCTTTCGCGGAGGTTAAAAATGGCAACGAAGAAACCCAAGGTTGAAGAAAAATCGGTTCCAAAAAAGCGCGGCGGTGCTAGGCCGGGCACTGGAGGTGCCATGCCAGGCGCTGGCCGACCGGCTTTTGTGCCCACCGATCCCGAGCGAAAACAGGTCGAAGCCCTGTCCGGCTACGGCCTGCCCATCGAGCAGATCGCAGTCCTGGTGCGCGACGGCATCGACACCGACACCCTGCGCAAGCACTTTGCCCAGGAACTGATCTCGGGCAAGGCCAAGGCAAACGGGCAGGTAGGGAAAACCCTATTTCAGAAGGTCATGGCAGGCGACACCACGGCGGCTATCTGGTGGTCCAAGACCCAGATGCGCTGGAAGGAAGTGCAGCAGCACGAGATCACCGGCGCAGACGGGGCTCCGATTGAATTCCGCCGCATTGAGCGCGTCATCGTCAAATGACGGTTCTACAGATCCAAACCCCACAATGGGCTCTACCATTGCTTGAGCCAGCACGCTACAAAGGCGCTCATGGTGGCCGGGGGTCTGGTAAGTCTCATTTCTTCGCTGAGATGCTGATTGAGGCGCACCTCATAGATCAGAAGCGGCGTAGCGTGTGCGTGCGGGAAGTGCAGAAGTCTCTGGCGCAGTCTGTCAAGCGCCTGCTAGAACTGAAGATCGAGCAGATGAATGCGGGCGCTTACTTTGAGGTTCAGGAAGCTGTCATCAAGTCAAAGCGCGGCGATGGGATGATCATCTTCCAGGGGATGCAGAATCACACTGCTGACTCGATTAAGTCGCTTGAGGGCTACGATTGCGCGTGGGTCGAGGAAGCTCAGAGCCTGAGCCAGCGCAGCCTAGATCTTCTTCGGCCAACGATTCGCAAGCCAGGCTCGGAGCTATGGTTCACTTGGAACCCCAGCCAATCAACCGACCCGGTTGACATGCTGTTGCGTGGCGACAAGCCGCCACCTGGTGCGGTGGTGCTCGAGGTCAACTTCACAGATAACCCCTGGTTCCCGAACGTGCTCCGCGAGGAAATGGAGTACGACAAAGCACGCGACCCGGACAAATATGCTCACGTCTGGCGCGGCGGATATCTAACGAACAGCACCTCGCGGGTGTTCCGCAATTGGCGAGTTGAGGAGTTCGAGGCACCAAAGGACGCTATCCATCGGCTCGGTGCCGACTGGGGCTTTGCGTCTGACCCGACCGTCTTGGTTCGTTGCCACATCGTCGGTCGCACGCTCTACATTGATCATGAGGCGTATATGATCGGCTGCGAGATCATGGACACGCCTGACTTATTCATGACTGTGCCAGAGGCTGAGAAGTGGCCTATGGTGGCTGACTCATCCAGGCCGGAGACGATCAGCCACATGCGCAAGAACGGGTTCCCAAAGATCATGCCGGCTGTCAAGGGCAAAGACTCGGTGGCTGAAGGCGTCGAGTGGATGAAGTCTTATGACATCGTTGTGCATCCACGCTGCACTCACACAATTGATGAGTTGACGTTTTACAGTTACAAGACAGACCCGCTGACTGGCAAAGTTCTGCCGATTCTGCAAGACAATCAGAACCACGTCATTGATGCGTTGAGATATGCGTGTGAAGGCGTTAGACGTGCCTCGGCTGTCAATAAGACGACCAACTTTAAGCCGTTGCCGGTTGTGAACAAGTGGTAGACTATTGCCAAAAGGGGCGACTTATGGCACGCGTTTCAAAAGAGCAATATCTGTCAAATCTCCACTCTGATGCATTGGCCCAGTTCAATGATATTCAGACCGCTTTGCGTGATGAGCGCCTGCAATGCTTGCAAGATCGTCGGTTCTACAGCTTGGCTGGCAGTCAGTGGGAGGGCCCACTCCTTGATGTCTACGAGAACAAACCTCGTTTTGAGGTGAACAAGATTCACCTCTCAGTGATTCGCATCATCAACGAGTATCGCAACAACCGTATCACTGTCGATTTCGTCAGCAAAGAAGATGGCGACGACAAACTAGCCGAGACATGCGACGGGCTTTATCGTGCTGATGAGCAAGACAGCGTTGCAGACGAAGCCTACGACAATGCCTTTGAGGAAGCCGTCGGGGGTGGTTTTGGAGCCTGGCGCCTGCGGACGGTTTATGAAGACGAAGAAGACGAAGACAACGAAAAACAGCGCATTCGTATTGAACCCATTTTCGACGCTGATAGTTCTGTTTTCTTCGATCTAAATTCAAAGCGTCAGGACAAGTCAGACGCCCGCTATTGCTTCGTGGTCACCTCGATGACCCGCGCAAGTTACAAAGAAGAATGGGGCGACGATCCTACCGATTGGCCGAAGATCATCCACCAGTACGAATTCGACTGGTGTACGCCTGACGTTGTTTACGTGGCTGAGTACTACAAAGTCGAAGACGTTACAGAAACCATTCGGATCTTCAGGGCGATTGATGGCACAGAAGAAAGGTATCGTAAGTCTGACTTCGACGCCGACCCGGCACTAGAGGACACGCTTGCAGCTATCGGAAGTCAGGAAGTCCGTCAGCGCAAAATCAAGTCAAGACGTGTTCATAAGTACATTCTGAGCGGTGGCCGGATCCTCGAGGATGCTGGGTACATTGCAGGCAAGTGCATCCCAATCGTCCCGGTCTACGGTAAACGCTGGTTTGTGGATAACGTGGAACGTTGCATGGGCCATGTACGCCTGGCCAAAGATGCGCAGCGCCTGAAGAACATGCAGCTCTCCAAACTCGGGGAGATCAGCGCATTGTCCAGTGTTGAGAAGCCGATTCTCTTGCCTGAGCAAGTGGCCGGCCATCAGGTCATGTGGGCGGACGATAATCTCCGCAACTACCCTTATCTTCTGGTGAATCCGATCACTGGCCCAGATGGCAGTCAGCAAGTCTCGGGGCCTGTCGCATACACAAAGAGCCCACAGATCCCCCCCGCGATGGCCGCATTGCTTCAGGTAACCGAACAGGATATGCAGGATATCCTCGGCAGCTCGCAGCAGGCTGACAAGATGGTCAGCAACATTTCCGGCAAGGCCGTTGAGATGATTCAGACCCGAATCGACATGCAGACCTTCATCTACATGTCGAACTTCGCTAAGGGAATGAAGCGGTGCGGCGAGATTTGGCTATCAATGGCGCGTGATGTGTACGTTGATGAAGGCCGCAAAATGAAGTCAATCGGCTCTGATGAGCAAGTTCAAATGATTGAGCTTATGCGGCCAATGGTCAGCGAAACTGGCGAAATCGTCATGGAGAACGATCTCAGCAATGCCAAGTTTGACGTGAACGTTGATGTTGGGCCATCAAGTTCAAGCAAGCGTGCGGCTACTGTTCGCGCTATCACTGGTCTCTTGCAAATGACAACAGACCCAGAGACTGCTCAAGTCTTGATCGCCACCGCTATGATGAACATTGAAGGCGAAGGCTTGTCCGAACTGAGCGCGCACGCTAGAAAGAAACTGGTGCGTATGGGCGTTGTCAAACCAACCGAGCAAGAGCAAGAACAGATGATGGTCGAGATGCAAGGCCAGAAACAAGACCCGAACGAGATCTTCTTGCAGGCCGCAGCGGAGGAAGCCATTGCCAAGGCAGCCAAGGCCCGCGCAGATACCGTCAAAACCGTTGCAGATGCTGAATTGTCTCGCGCACGAACCGCCGAAACACTCGCCAAGACCGGGGTGCAGGAGCAGAACATGGCACTGACAGCTATGGAGGCAACTCAGCAGGCTGTTATGGGTCAAGAAGTGCAACCCATTGTCAGATGATTATCATTAGTTAGAATGTAATAAACGGCACCCGCCCAGCCGTTCAAATTGGGTGAGTTTGATGGGGTCAATAATGAATCAAAAGGCAGAAGCAGGAGATAACGAGATCGAAGACGAATCCGCAATGCTTGATGACGGGCAGCAGAATGTTGAGATCGAAGTTGGTGAGGATGATTCCACCGACGACCAACAATCCGCGAACTTGGAAAATAAGCAAGAGGAAGAATCCGACGAAGTTGTTGTCTCTATTGGCGAGGAAGCGCCACCCGCCGAGGAACCGAAAGCACCCGAATGGGTGCGAGAGCTACGCAAAGCAAACAGGGAGAAAGAGCGACGTATTCGAGAACTTGAGGCCAAACTTGCTACCGCTGCACCTGAGACCAAGCCAGTGCAACTGGGAGCTAAGCCAAAGCTAGAGGATCACGATTACGACGCTGAGAAGTTCGAGCAAGCATTAGACGCATGGCATGAACGCAAGCGACAGCACGATATTGAGGCCGAGAAGGCCCGTCAGGCTGAGCAAGCACAGCAGCAAGCATGGCAAGCCAAACTAGAAGGCTACAGCAAGGCTAAAGCCGAGCTGAAGGTCCGAGACTATGAAGACGCCGAGGCTATCGCTCAGGAAGTCTTTAGCGTCACTCAGCAAGGCGTGATTCTGCAAGGGGCTGAAAACCCTGCGTTAGTCGTATATGCACTCGGTAAAAATCCCAAGAAAGCGGCGGAACTCTCAAAAGTTACAGACCCCGTGAAGTTTGCCTTTGCGGTTGCGAGACTGGAGAAGGAATTGAAAGTCACTAATCGTAAGGCAGCGCCCGCACCAGAACGTGTTATTCAAGGTACCGGTAGAACATCTGGGGCGGTTGACTCAACACTTGAACGGCTGCGCGAAGAAGCGGCGCGTACTGGCAACATGACCAAGGTCATTCAGTACAAGGCGCAGAAACGTGCGGCATCCAGCAGAAACTGATTTTTCTATAGGAGCCAATCATGGCAAATAGTTTTTCCAAAGAAGAGCGCGTCGCATTTGAAGACTTGCTCGAAGGTTTCCAGGACGCACTTGTGCTGTCCCGTAACGTCTCGATCTACCAGACCGATCAGACGATGATGGAACGTGCCAATAACACGATCTGGCGTCCTCAGCCCTATATCGCTCAGTCGATCAGCAGCACCCCCGGCACGCCGATCTCCGGCTACCAGGGCATGACGCAGCTGGCCGTGCCTGCGACTTTGGGTTTCAGCAAGACCGTGCCATGGGAAATGACCTCCCTCGAATTGCGCGATGCCTTGCAAGAAGGCCGCTTGGGCGACTCTGCAAAACAAAAGCTGGCCAGCGACATCAATATCGCCATCATGAACTCGGCCGCAAGCCTTGGCTCGCTGGTGGTGCCGATTGCCGCTGCTGCAGGTGACTATGACGACGTTGCCCTGTGCGACGCAATCATGAACGAGCAAGGCGTGCCCGACTACGACCGCTTCATGGCCCTGTCCAGCCGCGACTACAACGGTCTGGCTGGCAACCTGGTCGGCTCTGCCCGTTCGTTCGGCAATCAGAAGTCTGACAAGGCTTATGAGCGCTCTTACGTCGGCATGGTCGCTGGCTTCGAGACCTACAAGATGGACTACGCAAACCGTCAGCTCGCTGCTGGTGGTGGCGGTGCTATCACCATCGATACCGATGGCGCAGGCACTCAGGCCAACTACACGCCCCAGGCCACCTCGACCTCGGTCGGTGGCCAGATCAACGTGGACAACCGCTTCCAGACCGTGACCGTTAGTTCCTCGGTTGGTGTTGCTGCTGGCGATGCATTCACCATTGATGGTGTGTTCGCTGTGCATCACATTACCAAGCAGTCCACCGGACAACTTAAGACCTTCCGCGTCGTGAGCGTGCCTGCGGGCGGCACCACCCTGGTGATCACCCCCCCGATCATCGGCGCACAAGGCGTGGCCCCGACCGATGCCCAGAAGCAATACAAGAACGTGGAAGTCTCCACCGCTTCGAACACTGCTGCCATCACCTTCCTTAACGTGAACACCGCACAGGTGAACGTGTTCTGGCAGCGTGATGCTCTGGAAATCCTGCCTGGTCGTTATGCCGTGCCTTCCGATGCTGGCGTCGCAGTGATGCGAGCCACCACCGACCAAGGTATTGAGCTGGTGATGCAGAAGTTCTACGACATTGATAGCATGACCATCAAGTACCGCATGGACACGCTGTTCGGAGTTGTGAACAAGAACCCCGAGATGTCCGGCATCTTGTTGTTCAACCAGTAAACCTGGAAAGACTGGGGGGCTCCGGCCCCCCTTTCTGCATAGGAGTTCAAAATGCCAATGACTAAAGGTTACTCAAGCAAGACCATCGGGAAGAACATCTCGAAGGAAATGAAGTCTGGCAAGCCGCAAAAGCAGGCTGTGGCCATCGCTTTGAACGTCGCCACTAAGGCGGCCAAGGCTGCTGGCAAGCCCGGCAAAGCGCCCAAGAAGGTCAAGAAATGAAGTCTGGCCTGTACGCCAACATTCACGCCAAGCGTAAGCGCATTGAGCGTCAAAAGGCAGCAGGCAAGACGCCTGAGCGTATGCGCAAGCCAGGCACAAATGGTGCGCCAACTGCTGCTGCTTTCAAGGCCGCATCTAAGACCAGTAAAAAGGTTAAGTGATGGAAGAAAATATCCTCACCCCGAAATATCTAAAAAAGAAAAAGCCCGTGAAGGTGCGCAAGCCATCGCGCCCCATTGATGGCATCAATCACCGCTTGATGGCCGAGCAGGTCACCAAGGTTATGCAGGAAGTCGCAGTCGATGTCTTGATCGTGCCAGATGACAACGCAGCTCCAACACGCATCGAGCTGATCGAGAAGGCTAAAGAACTCGGCCTGACGTTCACAAAGCGCACCAGCGACGATAAGTTGCTGGCCATGATCACCGAAGCAATCAGTAAGCAGGGGGTCTGACATGGGCTACAGCAAGCGCCAGTTCGTTGCAGCCGCATTTGAGGAAATCGGCCTTGCATCCTATATTTTCGATTTGCACCCCGATCAGCTTCAATCCGCTTTACGTCGCCTTGATGCCATGATGGCCGACTGGAACGGCAAAGGAATACGTCTAGGCTACCCACTTCCAGGTAGCCCACAGGACAGCGATCTTGATGAACCGACACTGGTTCCTGATTCGGCTAATCAGGCCATTATCACCAATTTGGCTATTCGCATTGCACCAGGCTACGGAAAGACGGTGATGCCAGAAACCAAGGCCGTGGCTAAGGACAGCTATAACACTCTGCTACAGCGTGCCACAGCACCGATTGAGCAGCAATTGCCTGACACAATGCCATCTGGGGCCGGTAATAAGCCATGGCGCGTGTACGATAACCCGTTCTTGCGTCCTCCGGTCGATCCGATCACCGCAGGCCCAGACGGCGTCATTGAGTACAACTGAGGACAAACCATGCCACAAATCAACCAATTGCCGTTGTTGCTTCAGGCATCGCCTGGCGACCAGATTCCCGTCTACACCCCGAACAACGGCGACGCACGACGGCTGCCGATTAGTGCGTTGCTGACTTACTTTCAGCAGACCTTCGCAGCTCCGACGCTTTCCACCAGCATCTCGACACCCGGCACCGGCTTCAACATCACCGTGCCGACCCCGGTCAGCCAGCAATTGTGGATGCTCTTGCAACCCGCTGGCACGCTGGCCACTGGCACAGTGACCCTGCCTCTGAACACACAAACGCCAGATGGCACCGAGGTATTGGTGACAACTACTCAAATCATCACCACGTTTACGTTGGCGCTTAACGGCGCAACCGCAGCATTTGGCGCACCGACGACGCTCGCTGCAAATGCATTTTTCCGCGTTCGGTTCGTGCAGTCTCTGAACAGCTGGTACAGGATCGCCTGATGGCCACAAAAAAAGACCCGCGTCTGGTTCGCGTCGGTGTGGAGGGCTTCAACAAGCCCAAGCGCACACCGTCGCATCCGACCAAATCCCATGTCGTGGTGGCCAAGGATGGCGACCAGGTCAAGACCATCCGTTTTGGTCAGCAGGGCGTGTCCGGGTCTCCCAAACGCGAGGGCGAATCAAAGGCAGATAAAGCGCGTCGAGAGTCTTTCAAAGCTCGACACGCTGAGAACATTTCCAAGGGCAAGATGAGTGCGGCCTGGTGGAGTTCCAAGGTTAAGTGGTGACCTAAATGCAAATCCCAATTTTGAATGGCATTTACACCGACAACGGCCCTGATTTCCGTACGTCCTACCCTGTAAACATGGTGCCGGTGCCAAAAAACAGCGGCATCAGTTCAGGATATCTGCGGCCTGGTGATGGAATCGTTTCCAATGGTATCGGTCCAGGTGTAGACCGTGGTGGTGTCAGTTGGAACGGCACTTGTTACAGAGTCATGGGCACCAAGCTTGTGACGGTGGACAGTAATGGAGCCGTGACTGTTCTGGGTGATGTCGGAGGTCCTGTTGATACGTTGGTAACGTTTGATTACAGCTTCGACCGTCTAGCCATCGCATCCGGAGGGAGACTGTATTACTGGAATGGTGTTCTTACACAAGTCACCGACCCGGATCTTGGAGTGGTTTTAGATTTCTGTTGGGTTGATGGTTACTTCATGACCACAGACGGCACAAGCCTTGTTGTCACTGAATTATCTGATCCGACTCAAGTTAACCCGCTCAAGTACGGTTCCAGCGAGGTAGATCCAGATCCGGTGGTGGCACTGCTCAGGCTGCGCAATGAAGTCTATGCATTGAACCGCAACACTATCGAGGTGTTCGATAACGTGGGTGGCGAGTTCTTCCCATTCCAGCGTATTGACGGCGCACAGATTCAAAAGGGAGCCATTGGCACCTTTGCTTGCTGTGTCTTTATGGAAACCGTCGCTTTCTTGGGTAGTGGTCGGAACGAGGCCCCAGGTGTCTACATGGGTGCAAATGCAACGGCTCAGAAGATCAGCACCCAAGAGATTGATGAGATTTTGCTGGGATACACTGAGGCACAACTCGCAACGGTGAAATTAGAAGCCCGTAACGATAAGGCCCACCAACATCTGTACATTCACCTACCTGATAGGACAATTGTTTATGACGGGGCAGCATCTGAAGCATTGGGTGATCTTGTCTGGTTCACGTTGACAAGTACGGTCGTAGGCTTTGCACAGTACCGTGCGCGTAACCTAGTTTGGGCCTACGACAAATGGCTTGTCGGAGATCCACAATCAAGCAATATAGGCTATCTTGTGGACACCATCGGAACCCATTGGGGGCAGAAAGTCCGATGGGAATTCGGGACATTGATCGCCTACAACGAGGGTAATGGTGCGCTGTTCCATGAGATTGAGTTGGTCAGCCTGACGGGTCGCGTGGCGCTCGGAGTTGATCCGATCATCACCACAAGTTACAGCCTAGACGGTAGTTCGTGGAGCCAGGACAGGCCATTGCGTGCCGGTACGACTGGGAACACCAAGAAGCGCATAGCATGGTTCCAGCAAGGCGGAATGCGCAACTGGCGTATTCAGCGGTTCCGTGGCGACAGTGACGCGCATCTGTCATTCGCCAGGCTTGAGGCACAAATTGAAGGATTGGCTTACTAATGGCAACCAATCCACGCATCAAACTTGGTCTTACCCGGGATCAGCTCGCTACATTCCTGAAGGACCATGAACAGATTAAGCAATTCGAGAATCTGTTCTCGGTGGCCGACACCATCGCCCCCGATGTTGTCAATGAGATAAAGATTGATGCGGGCATAGCGCAATCAACCGCTGTGCAGGCATTGGGCATGATTGCTCAATTGGCACAAGAAGTCGCCGTTTGTTGTTCGACAAGTGATGTCAAGGCCACAGAAGCACTAGATCAGATTTCCATTCTTGCGCAGGAGACAGCGGCAAGTGTTGCATCAGCAGAAAATAAGGCGAATCAGGCGCTGGCACTTCTTTATAAGTTGAATGATGCTGTAGAAGGCTTGCAAATGCAGCCGCCTAAACGTGAGTTTAAGCGCAGCAGATACGGATCGTTTTATGATACGACCACACAAACGGCTGCTGTAATCAATACAGCTACGGCTATCACATTTAACACGACCGATCTTAGTCATGGTGTATACATTGGAACGCCATCATCGCGTGTATATGTTGATACAGAAGGCATCTACAATTTTCAAACTAGTATGCAGTTGGATTCGACTGTTGCTACTGCCGATGAGTTCTATTTGTGGTTCAGACTCAACGGAGTAGACGTTGCAAATTCCGCAAGTCAAGTTAGGATTCAAGGGAATAACGCTGAAGTGTTCGTGGCTCTGAATTACTTTTTCAACTTAAAAGCCGGAGATTATGTTGAACTGATGTTCAGCGTTACTAATCTAGGGGTTCAATTACTTGCCTCTGGCGCTGTTGCTCCGCATCCAGGCATACCTTCTATCATTCTGACCGTTTCAAACAATATCGGGGGCATTCAATGACCGTCACTGTCAAAACTCTAGTACCTCCTAAACAAATGGAGTCAACCCAGACGACCCAATACACTGCGACATCTGCCAAGGCGTTGATCGACAAGGCGACCGTGACGAACACCGATACCGTGAACCGCACATTCAGTGTGAACATCGTTCAATCGGCAGGGTCTCCGAGCAATTCAAACCTGATCATCGACGACAGGACTGTTGTTCCTGGGGAGACCTACCTTTGCCCCGAGTTGGTCGGACATGAACTAGATCCAGGCGCATTTATCAGCACCATTGCTAGCAGTGCAACGGCGCTCACGTTGCGTGTCTCAGGCCGCGAGATCACCTAAGGAGAGGGCAATGGAAGATACGAAAATGCCCAAGGTTATGTTCGCAGGATTTAAAGGTATTCCTTATGAGGAACCATTTATCACGGCAGCACAGAACAAGAAGAATACCCAGACGGTCATTGACGATTGGATGCTCGGACCTGAGAAGCCAAGCAACGAACGTGGGGCAAACAAGCCTTATTGGGTGGCACTCGGCAAGGCAATGCAGGTTGATGAGGCAGAGGCTAGGCGTCGTCGGTGCTCAAATTGTGAGTACTACGACAATTCTGTAATGACCCAGGCAAAAATGGATAAGATCCCATGGAACCAATGGGACGTAGATGCTGGGTTCCGTGGTCACTGTAAGAAGTTCGATTTTATCTGTCACGATCTCAGATCATGCCAAGCATGGGAAGAACGAGAGTTTGAAGAAGATTGACCGGGTAACAGATTGTGGGAAAATGGTGGCGCTGAGTCTATCGGGCCACCAGCAGCTCACCCAACCATTGAGAGGTTGCGCAAATGAGCGGTGCTGATTGGCTAAAAGAAAACCTAGAGAAGGTTTTTGCGCTGCCCGCACCAGCCGTTGAATGGTTGTTGATGCTGTGGAATGCTATCCAAGTCTTCGATGACGTGGCAGACGGTGACCATGTTGAGCGCGAGGATTTGAACGCTGCAATCTGGAATACGTTGGTTGGAATGAACCAAAACCCATTCTGGATTGCCAACTCGAACAGCCTAGCGCCTGTTATCGCGACTATGGTCCTGAAATGGCAAGCGTCCGATCACGTTGAACGCACAGGCAACGCTGATGCTAAGTCTTTTGTATGGCGTGCAGGGTTCTATGACGTTGTGCTAATGGTTTTAACACTGTGCAACGGCACCAAATATGCAACCGATAACGCTCATTTAGTGATGTCGCTCTACGGTGAAACATTCGAAGATTACATGAAGGAGTTTGGCAATGCCTGATCCGATTAGCGCCCTAGTTGTCGGTGGAACGACCCTAGCGAGTGGACTTATTCAAGGTGAGGCGGCTGAAGACGCGGCCTCGGCGCAATCAGCAGCAAGTAGGGAAGGGATCGCTGAACAACGGCGGCAGTTCGACATGCTACGCGAATTGCTTAAGCCCTACGTTGAGGCTGGAACACCAGCGTTGCAGCAGCAACAAGCATTGGTCGGTCTGCAAGGCGCGGAAGCACAAAGAGCCGCAATTTCTGGGTTGGAACAATCGCCATTGTTCGCCGCTAGGGTACGACAAGGAGAGGAATCTTTGTTGCAACGTGCATCGGCCACCGGCGGGTTGCGCGGCGGGAACATTCAGGCCGCTCTTTCACAGTTTCGTCCTCAAATGTTGCAACAGGAAATTGAATCTCAGTATGGGAAGCTTGGCGGCTTGACTTCCCTTGGGCAACAATCTGCGGCAGGTGTTGGAACGGCTGGGATGCAGACTGGCGCAAACATTGCCGGTTTGTATGGCGACATCGGAGCCGCTCAAGCTGGAGCAGAACTCGCGCAGGGGCGTGCAATTGGTGGCTTGCTCAATCTACCGACTCAAATCCTGGCTATGCAATACGGGTCTAAGGTCGGGACGCCTGGATTTAGTGGGATCTTTAGCGATATTAGACTCAAGAAGAACATTCGGCGTCTTAGCACCAGACCGGACGGGCTCGGTGTTTACGAGTTCGAATACATCTGGGGTGGTGGCAAGCAGGTCGGCCTCATGGCTCAGGAAGTCCGGCGCGTCTACCCTGATGCGGTAGGCGAGAACAGCGGATATCTCACGGTCGATTACAGCAAAGTATAAGGGGCCAACATGGTTCAGCCGATGAATTACAACATTGACGTGCAGAGCCCATTTGAAGCGGCATTATCAGGCTTCAAAATCGGCGCGACCGTTGCAGACATCCAAGCACAGAGACAGGCGCAAGAGGCTCAGATGAGGGCCCAAGAGGCAGAGCTACAGCGCCGACAAATGCTTAACTCTCAAATTGCATCATTGATGCAAAACCCGAATCCAACTGCAAGAGACTTTGCCAACATAGCTATGCAGCTTCCTGAAAAGGAAGCGGCTAGCATGAGGGCGAATTGGGATGCTTTGTCCAAAGATAAGCAAGACAACGAATTGCGATTTGGTGGACAGGTCATGTCTGCGTTCGGTTCAAGTCAGCCTCAAATTGGTATTCAACTCTTGCGTGAACGTGCTACGGCTGAACGAAATTCAGGCAATGAGCAGCAAGCGAAAGCCTATGAGACCTGGGCTCAGATGGCCGAAGCCAGCCCGCAAACAGCACAGAAGACCATCGGGATCATGCTTGCAGGTATCCCAGGCGGGGACAAAGTGATTGAGGGGACCGTTAAGGTTGCAACGGAAGAACGAACTGCGCAATTACAACCTTTTAAAGTGCGTCAAGAAACCGCAGACGCAATATTCAAGGAGATTGAAGCCAGATTTGCACCTGATAAATTCGGCGCTGAATTGAATCTCACCAAGGCTCAAGTCGAACAGTCTAAAGCGGCGCGTCGTGCGTCTGATGCTGCTGCGGCAAAATCTGGGGCAGAAGCCCTTCGTGCCCAGGCAGAAGCCAATCAGATGACAGCCGGCATCATTCCTGCCGATAAGCGCCCAGAGGCCGAAACAAAGTTCCGCAAAGAATATAGCGACCAGACCAAAGGCTACCAAGAGGTCAAATCTGCCTATGGGCGCATCCTGGCATCTGAGGACAATGCTGTTGGTGACCTGTCCCTGATCTTCGGATACATGAAGATGCTGGACCCTGCCTCTGTGGTGCGCGAGGGTGAATTCGCCACGGCGCAGAACGCGACAGGCGTGCCTGTACAAATCCAGAACATCTACAACCGAATCATTAGCGGTGAACGGCTTTCGCCTTCGCAGCGGTCATCGTTTAAGGGTCAAGCCGGCAAATTGTACGAAACGGCACAGACGCAAGAGAACCAAGTTCGCCAGGGCATTGAGCGCATCGCCAAGGGCTATGGTTTGAAGACGGAAAACATCTTCTACACGCCAACCGAAACGGCACCGACTGCGCCTGGTGCCCCACCTCCGGCCCCTGTGAGTGTTACAGCTCCAAATGGACAAGTACTCACATTCCCAAATCAGCAGGCGGCTGAAGCCTTCAAGAAAGCAGCGGGGATTCGCTAATGGCAACCGACTACGAAGCATTGGCACGACAATTCGGCGGCGCTGCGGCAGGACCGGTCTCTACGCCTGCGCCTGCTACGACTACAACGCCTGTTGATTACTCGACCATGGCCACACAGTTCGGTGGCCAGGCTGCACCGACAGAACCTCCAAAGATGGGGTTTTTTGAGGGTTTGGTAGAGTCTGTTACAGGTTCGCAGCGTGCGACGCCTGAGACTCAGACGCTGCCAGAGTGGACCTCAATGCCGGAACTCAATCAGATGAGCCTGGCATCCTTCAAGACCGCTCTCGGAACGTTGGTATCAAGCCCACAAGAGACCGTTAAGGTTCTACAGGCAAATTTTCCAGGAACGCAAATCCGGCAGGATGCCAAGGGCAACTTCATCATTCGATCATCCATCGACAATCGTGAATACGCCATTCCGCCAGGATTGTCGAAGGGGGACATCCCACGTGTGATCGGTGGGTTGCTTGCGTTCACTCCTGCCGGACGGGCTACAACGATCCCAGGGGCTGTTGCGGCTGGAGCAGGTACTCAGGCTGCTATCGAAGCAACTCAGGCGGCCACGGGGGGCACTTTTGACGCTGGCGATGTAGCACTTTCTGGGGTGGCCGGCGGAGTTGGTCAGGTCATACAACGCGGCGTGCAAGCAGCGGTCCCGGCTGTCAAGCGCACCGTGCAGCGTGTCACTGACCGTGCGACTGCGCCAGCAGCACCGGCAGCAGCAGCCCCAGCGGCGCGTCCTGCTGTGCAGGTGACGGCTGAAGGTAAACTGAATGCTGCGAAATACACAGGCGACAACGCAAAGTCATCCGACGCCGTGGTAAACCCACTTTACAAACCTTCGGCTGTTAATGAACAGGACCTTGGGTTGTCGAGGATAGATTTTGAAAGAGCTGACGTCCAACAAGTCCCGGTGAAAAATATCATTTCACCACAAGACAACGTCAATCCAAGGAAGGTGAACAGGATTGCTTCGGAGTTCGACCCAACTGAACTAGATCCAATCTATGTTGTGAAATCAGGTGACGAGTACACGGTACTCCAAGGAAATCACCGTGTACTCGCTTCAGAGATGCGCGGGATAGACTACATACCTGCACACGTGATCGAAATACCGACCAAGAAACCTACCCCAAGCATTCCTGGATCTGGTGGCGCAGCTGGTGTTGATTTGGCCACTCTGCGACCGATGCCTGCCCAGCCTGCCGTCCAGGCTACCACCAAAGCCTTCGAGGAAGTTGGCGACCTAGTACGCAAGGCATCCGGCAAAGGCCCAGGCTCTGCCGCTGCTCAAGCCCGGCTGGCCGATCTGGCCCAGGTGAACACCGAGGCTCGCGCTGCTGCCGAGCGTCTTGGCATGGACCTTCCATTTGACGTCTTCAGCGACAACCCGCAAGTCCGGGCTGCTGTGGGCCTGACCCGGTCCGTGGCTGGTGGCGAGGCCGAGGCGGCCTGGGTGAACACCGTGCGCAACGCGATCACCAAAGCTGACGATGTGGTGCAGCAGTTTGACGCTGCCTTCATCGAAGGCCGTCCAGCACCAGGCGCGACGTCCCAGCGCATCTTGGACAGCCTTAAAGGTACGCAGTCGCAATTGGCCAAGGATGCCAGCACAATCTACCAGCGCGTCGATGAAGCCATCCCAAAGACGTCGACTGTGCAGTTTCCGAAGCTGACCAAGACTCTGGATGAGGTGCTGGCCGAGGTTGGCGAAAAAGGCCTGTCGGCGCAAGAGAAGAAGCTCTACGAGTTGGCCACCGACCCGACCGCCACCTACGGCCGTCTGCTGCGCGAGAAGAACCTGATCGGCCAGGCTATGGCTGGCAAGGAATCACCCTACGGCAACATGGCGGCAGGCGATCTGAAGCGCCTGTATGCTGCTTTGGCTGACGACCAACTGACAAACGTTGGCGACCTGGGCGGCGATGCGCTGCGCCAGGAACTGCGCGCGGCCAACCTGCTGACGGCCAAGAAAAAGGCGCTTGAGAACCGTATCGTCGGTGCCTTCGGCAAGGAGATCGACGGCAGCGTGGCCACCCTCATGCAGTCGGCCATCAAGTCGGCGGCCAAGGGCGATGCGGCGCAGTTCAACAAGCTGATAAAGGTCGTCCCGCCTGAGTTGCGCAAGGAGACCATTGCCACTGCGCTGGCCTCTGTCTCAAGCTCTGGCCGGGCAGCACAGGAAGGCGCGTTCGGCTTTGCGGAGTTCGCCAAGACCTACCGTGGCCTGCGCGCCAATCCTCCCGTCTACAAGCAGGTGGTGGAGACGCTTGGCAAAGACGCAGACGCTGTGATGCGTGACCTGTACGAGGTCTCCAAGCGCATCACCGACGCACGTTCCCAGGTGCTCACCACTGGCAAAGCCAACCAGGCACTGGTGGAATCTTTGAAAGCCGAAGGACTGGTCGGCAATGTCATGCAGAGCACGATGGCCCAGCGTGCCGTCACAGGCGCTGCAGCAATGGTGCCTGGCGGTGGTCTGGTTGCACCGGACATTGTCAACTTCATGGCCAAAGGCAATGCCGATGCCGTCAAGGCGGCTGGCAAGCTGTTCGCCAGCGACGAGTTCCAGAAGCTGGCTGTCGAGGCTGCAACCAAGGCTGAACCAACCACAGCAGCCCTGCGGCGCACCGCAATGAGTAGGGCTTTCGGGGATTTCGCAAAGGCAGCAAGACTGCCACAATCTCTTGACGCTCGAGTTCAATGGCTGCAATCTGCAATACAAACTGAACGACAATTCGACCAGGAGAACCAGTAATGTCAGCACTCTCAATCCAGCCAAGCTATCCGATCTTTACTGATACCGATGGGAAGCCTTTAGAGGATGGTTATATCTGGATTGGAACGGCCAACCTTGACCCACAGGGCAATCCGATCAATGTCTATTGGGATTCTGCTTTAACCCAATTGGCTGGACAGCCTATCCGTACCTCTGGCGGCTATCCAGTAAATAGCGGCACACCTGCTCGACTGTATGTTAACAGCGACTACAGCATTCGTGTCATGAACAAAAACGGCAGCATGGTTTACAGTGCACCGGCTGCCACCGAGCGCTACAGCGGTGTGGTCATCAATGGCGTCAATGCGCAGAACGTGGTCTATGACCCGCCATTCACTGGTGGGATGCAGACCAACGTCGAGGCAGAACTCTCCAACACGATCTACGTCACCGACTTCGGTGCGTTTAAGGATGGCACCAATCCTTCCGCCACGACTGCTGCCATTCAGGCGGCCATCGATTACGCCAAGGCGAGCTCAAATGTCCACTGCATTGAGTTCCCGACCGGTAATTACGCAGTCAACGCACCAATCGAAATCAAAGGTGGTTTCGGTGATGGGCTGACAATCAAAGGCAACAAGTCCACCGTTACAGGATCACACAACGGTGCGGTGTTTGATCTGAATGGCTCATTGCCATCGCCTGCACCCGAATACCGACTGAACGTCTTGATCCAAGACTTCACTGTAGTTGGATCAGGCAAAGCCAATACCGGCTCTCGTTGTATTCAAATTGTAAATGGCGCAAACGTACAAGTTAATAACTGCCTCCTGCGTAACGCATACAAAGGTCTGTTTGGGTTTGGCGCGTTGATTTGTAATTTCATCCAACTAAACATCCGCGACAATGAGACTGGTGTTGAGTTTTTGGACACGGCGTCTTTTTCTCCCAACGACATTCATTTTGTCAACTGCCAGATCATTGTCAACACAATAGCTGTCCGGGCGATCAACTTTGATTACGGCTCGTGGAACTTCTACGGGTGCGAGATTGAAGGCAACAACATCCCATCAGGAAATGCAACCGACGGAGTTCGGGTGTGTGAGTTCTTTAACGCTGGAGAGGTGAACTTCATCGGGTGCCACTTTGAAGCAAATCCAGGTCAATATAACCTGTTCTACGACAGTCCAAATGGTCGACACCTGAATATCATCGGCTGCAAGATGATTCCTGGCGACACCACTGGCAGCGTGATCTATATCGACAACGGTGAGTTGTTCCTTACAGGTACACATGCCGCACAAAACGTTGGCGGCAACATTGTGCTGACAGCCAACACTATAAATGCCTTGATCGTTGGCAACACGGCAGGCACCGTAACTGGTGTGCTCTCCAAGTTGACCCGCATCCGCAATGGCCAGATAAACGTAGCCAATGCTGCTGTTGGCACGTCTGCCGCTGGCGTCTCGTCCAAGGGTTCCGCTGGAGTTGCCTACGCTATTGAAGGCAACATCCAATTCAACAATTCGTCAGGTACCAGGATTGGACTTGCTAATGCCTCTGGCTCTTCATACGAAGTTGCCGGCCCTTACACCATTGACAACACTACCGGGTCGGTGCTGGTATCTCGTGTCGCTGGCGTTGGTTTTGGGCCTGGGACAGATAACACCCAGTCCCTTGGTGAAGCACCATTGCGCTGGTCGCAGGTTTATGCCGGTAACGGCACTATCAACACGTCCGATGAACGTGCCAAGCAACAGATTGAGGCCATCCCTCAGGTTTGGTTAGATGCCTGGGGCGATGTTGATTACATGCGCTTCAAGTTCAACGACGCGGTACAGCAAAAGGGAAATGCTGCGCGTTGGCATGTCGGTCTAATTGCTCAACGTGTCAAGGAAGCATTTGAAGCGCGCGGAATTGACCCGTTTGCCATCGGCCTGCTGTGCTTTGACCAGTGGGACGACATCGAGGTCGAAAAGCAAGTGCAAGACGAAAATGGCAATCTTGTGTTTGATGAGAAGACTGGTGAGCCAGTGATGCAAAAGCAGATCATCAGGGCGGCTGGTGATCAGTACGGAATTCGATACGAGCAAGCACTCGCTCTTGAGTGCGCGTATCTGCGCAGCAAACTGAATGGAGGTGTGTGATGCTTAAGACAGTCGGATTCCCATCAACTCGCACAGGCGATCAAACAATCGTCGGAGGAAATCTTGTCATTGGCACTGCTGGAAAAGGCATCGACTTCTCAGCCGATCCAGGTGCGCCTGGAATGACGAGTGAATTGCTCGATGATTATGAAGAAGGCACATTCACTGCAACATATCAAACAACTGGTGCGGCTCCAACGATTACATATTTAGCCCAAGCGGGTAGGTATACAAAAATCGGGCGGGTTGTTCACTTCACAATTGAAATGACAACGCTTGCAATATCAGGTGGATCAGGAACCCTGAGTATCAGCGGCTTGCCATTCACAATTGCAGAAAGATACAGTTGCAACGCATATGCGTCTTACTGGTACAACTGGACAACAGCAGCCCCAATTACAGGACTTGGATTTGTTGGTGCAACAAGTATGGATTTGTACTCCGACAATCCGACCACGAGCGCCCTTGTGCCTATCGCCAACCTGACAAATGGTGGTGTTTATCTGTACTTGAGTGGCAGTTATCTGACTTGAAACCTGAAAGGAAACGAAAATGTCTCTTGAAAAACAAATCATTGTGGATCGTGTTGAAGTGGTCGAGAATGGCTCAGTCCAAGTTCGCACTGCTACACGCATCGTCGAAGATGGAAAAACCATCAGCGAGACTTTCCACCGTCATGTCGTTGCACCTGGCGACGACTACAGCGGCGAGGATGCCCGTGTGCAAGCCATCTGTGCGGCAACGCACACGCCTGAAGTGATCGCGGCATACAAAGCAGCAAGCGCTGCACGAGGAGTCTGACATGGCCACAAATAGCCAAATCGCATTCAACCCTCAAGGCGAAACCGTCGTCGTTGCGGCTGCTGTTGCACCTCCGCTTGGCGTGCAGGCTCCTGTCTATCAGAAGTTCTCGGACCATGTGGCAGGCCAGATGCGCATTGTCAACGCCAGCGCCAACATCGTTCACTTGGGCTATGGTGCAACTGCAGCCGAGGCTCAAGCCAATGCTGTGGCGGCCGTTGCAGGCAATCCTGCACCTAGCATCCCGCTGGTGGCTGGCGCTGTTGAAATCCTGCGATTCTCCGCCGGATTGTTTTTCTCTGGGGCGGCTTCTGGCGCATCAACTGTCTATATGACACCTGGTGAGGGAATCTGATCTAAAGATCAGATCCATAAATTCGCAATTGACGTCAAGGACTCGAATGGAAACGCAATTCATCTTCAACATTGCAGTCAGCGTCGCAGGCTTTTTTGGCGGCTGGATTCTTAGCAACATTTACAGGGCCATTGAGAGATTGGACTCTGATGTCCGATCAATGCCGACTCGATATGTCCGTCGGGATGACTACCGTGATGATATGAATGAAGTGAAATCCCTTCTGAGCAAGATCAGTGATAAGTTAGACCACAAAGTGGATAAATCATAATGCTCACCCTCATCAGCACAATCTTCTCGTTTCTTGCCGGTGGCATCCCCAAGTTCTTGGAGTTTCTACAGGATCGAGGCGACAAGAGACAAGAGATTGAGCTTTTGAGGATGCAGATTGAGAGAGAGCTGGAGCTGAGAAAAATCGGCTTTGATGCCGAGGCCAAGCTAGAGGAAATCAGAAGCCTCCAGCTTGAGATGGAAACGACGCATCGGGAGCTTCAGACTAGGATTGGCGCTCAGTCTGACGAGATGAAAAGCATCTATCGCCACGACGTTGACATTGGCGATGGTGCAAGCCAATGGGTTATCAATCTGCGAGCGTCCGTCCGGCCCGTAGTCACATACGGGTTTTTTATTTTGCTGGTGCTGATTGACTTCGGAATCTTCTTCTACGGGCTTTCGGTCGGAGCAAGTTTCATTGATGTTGCATCGCAACTCTGGGACGAGAACACTCAGGCTTTGTTCGCCTCGGTGATCGCTTTCCACTTTGGTGGTCGTGCTTTTGGCAAGCGATGAAGATCTCTCAAGCCGGCATCACATTGATTAAGAACTTTGAGGGTGTCCGCTACAGGCCTTACTTGTGCCCCGCTAAGGTCTGGACGGTTGGCGTAGGACATGTTCTGTATCCTCGGCAAATACGGATGCCGATGGAGCGTCGCGTCGGTATAAGTCTTCTAGCGTCAGATCGAAGAACCTTCACCGAGGATGAAATCAATGCACTGCTTGCAACTGATCTTAAGTTTTTCGAGTCTGGCGTTCATCGACTGTGCGGAGGAAGCCTCACGCAGTTTCAGTTTGACGCTCTGGTTAGCTTCGCTTTCAACTGTGGCTTGGGCACTCTCCAACGATCCACGTTGAGGCGCAAAGTTTTGCGCAAAGACTATATCGGTGCAGCCGATGAGTTCTTAAAATTTTGCCGAGCAGGTGGGAGAGTCCTGCCCGGCTTGCAGCGTCGGAGGATTGCCGAACGTGCTCTATTCTTAAAACAGGTAAAAGATCCCGAACAAGAATAGCGCAGTCATCAGAACCAACAGGCAGTTGGCAATGAAGGACATGACACCCTCCATCTTCTGAGAGTAGTCGTAGATATCAATCAAACAGTCGCAATCGCGGCCTTGGTTGCAGTTTCCATCACACATCGTCCTCTCCTTTTAGTCGTTGTACTACTAGGGTTGAATAACCTGCTATGTCATGCCAACTGTCGATGTAGTCGGGGTCGCCATTGATAATCCTGGCGATCTTGTGACAGATCATTTCTAATGCTTCTTGCTGATCCGGTGCAAGAACCTTGCCTCTGTGACGCAGATGCATAGAGATCATTAGCTTTAGATCTTGCGAGACCGTTGCGTGACCGGAGAACTTTCCGTATCGATCACCACGCTCTGTCAAAGTATTCTCAATACTCATTTTGGCTCCGTTGTCTGGCGGGGGCGCCGAACTCATTCGGGCTTACCTGACTACGACCCCCAAAACTTTAGTATTTCATGTTGTCGAAGATGCCCTGAGCAACTTTGTGCAGGCACTTATTGCGCATGTTCATCACGAACCGACCCAATTCCTCGTAAGTCATCTTCTTGTCTTCAAGATCCCGGCAGGCCTTGAGGATGTCGTTTTCCTCGTCAAACATCTCCTCCAACTCGTCACTATCAAGAGCGTCGGCAACCGCCAGTTCCCAAGCCTTGTCATCGGCTTCAAGTTTCTGGAAGTAACGGTTCAAATCAGCATCAACAGAACAAAACATTTTGAGTCCTCAGGTTGTTTGTTAAGACAGAAGAATGTTATCTGAGTCACTCTTGGGTGTCAATGTGTTCAAGGATGAACTCACCAATCTGTTGTTTTGCGTCCTCGCAGCCCTTGGCCACCAGGCAGTGATACTGGTGCCCCTCGAGGTAATCAATCCAGCTTTTTTGATCTTCGCTCAAGACACCGCCCTTTTCGCGTTTCATCTCCACCCAAACGCCCCAGGCTGGAATGCAAAGATCCGGGACACCTCGACAGACGCCTTCTGCCTTTAGCTTGGCGGCTGTGGTGATAGAGCGTTGGCCGCCGTTCGGGATAGCAAAGATGCGAGTGGCCGGGAAGCTCTGACGGAACCACTTCACAAAATCGCGTTGTTCTTCGTGTTCTGTTCTCATTTGTCGTCCTCAAACTTGTCATCAAGTGCTCTCTGGACACCCTCAAGACGCATTTTTATATCCACCAGCTCATAAAGAGTCTGTCTGTATGCCTCCCAGGCTTTCTCTGCTCTTTGTCTTTCAGCCTCGAGCAATCGCTCAAGCCTTTCAAATTTGAGTTGTTCGTTCTTGGTCAAAAGGGCACCTCCTCGAACCAGCTCGGGCACTGATCCAATGACTCGGCGAAATCTTTGGGAACCGTTTCATCGAACATGGTGCAATAACTGTTGTCTGAGTAGTGATCGCATGTGTAGCAGCACTTGGGCGGGTATGGGCGCTCTTTGACCTTCTCTCGGTACAGTCTGACAACTTCAGGCTCTATCATCGTCTCTCCATTCTCTGTTGATCACTCGGAAAAACTTCCCCTCTTTTCTGTACTCCACGACTGTTGGCGCTTTTGCGCTGTTCATCGCCTTGACTGCTTCTTCCAGATCATCTGCTGATTGCAAGTCGGCCCTGGATCGCCTAGCCATCGTCAGTAGCGTCTGAATCGCTTTCTGACCGGCATATCCTTCATGCATGACTGCGATGTACTCTGTGACCGGAGCATCGCTTAGAGCCCCGTAATACGTCACTGCTAACATTTGTTTACCTGAGGCCTTGCTTGTGTGCTTTCGCCAGATCCAAGACCTTACGGACATCTTCGTGCCCTCGATGCCCATGATATCGTCACTGTGCAAGAGCAGCGGCTTTTTTTCTGGCTCAGGAAACGGCGTACCACACGCGGGACATCGCCTGGCAGAAATCGGGCACAGCTCATGGCAGGTTTCACAAACCTTCACCGGAGCCTCGCCATTGCCAGACCCTGATTTCTTCGGAGGCTGGACGGCTGTGATTGGCCCATGCGTTGACACCACGCCTGCGAAGTCCAGCACCAAGCAATGATCGGTGTGACTCTTTGGGCGCATCCCTCGTCCTGCCATCTGTACATAAAGGCTCGGGCTCATCGTCGGCCGGAGCATCGCCACCAGATCAATATCGGGGTAATCAAAGCCAGTCGTTAACACATTCGCGTTAGTCAATGCCCTGATCTCGCCACCTTTGTAGAGCGTCAAAATGCGTTCACGCTCCGCTTTTGGCGTATCCCCTGTCACGCATTCCGCAACGATCCCAAAGCCTCGTAGAACGTCACGCACATCCTGTGCATGTTGAACACCGGCACAAAAGAACAACCAAGCCTTCCGATCTCCAGCCCGTTGGATGACTTCAGAGACGATCGCCCGGTTCTGTGGATCGGTGTTGACGGCGGCTTGCAGCTCGCTCTCAATGTACTCTCCGCCACGCTTCTTCACGCCTGAGACATCTAACCTAGAGTCCGTCACTTTTGACCGGAGGGGCGCAAGAAACTTCCTGCGCACCAGTTCATCAATGGACACAGGCTCAATCAGGTCTGAGAAGATAGCCGGTTCGTCCGTAATCAGGCCATGCCCCAAACGCCACGGGGTAGCCGTCAGACCAATCACTCTCATGTCCGGGTTGATCTGCTTCAGGTCGGACAATAACGTTCTGTAGCCGCCTTCGTCTTTGTGTCCGACTAGGTGACACTCATCAATGATGCAGAGATCCACATGCCCAATCAGCTCGGCTTTGCTGCGGATTGACTGGATGCCGGCAAAAGTTATAGGCTCGCCCAGTTGCCTGCGGCCAATGCTAGCGCTATAAATACCCATTGGCGCACCCGTCCAATGGAGTCTCATTTTCTCCGCGTTTTGCTCAATCAGCTCCTTCACATGAGTGAGCATCAGAACACGGGTTTCAGGCCAGTTCTGCAAAGCATCCTTGCACAGTGCCGCCACGATGTGACTCTTGCCCGATCCTGTTGGAAGAACCAGGCAAGGGTTGCCTTCATTGCCGCGTCTGAACCATTCGTAAAGCTGGTCGATGGCGCGCTGTTGGTAGTCACGGAGCATTTAGCAGCCTCCATGCTGTTGCTGCCACTGCTGGAACTTGACCGTTTCCAATGGCTTTAAGTCTGTCCACCCTTCCGGCCACCCCATAAGCCACTCGACCCATGGTGGGTTCAGACTTCCACCAATTTGCTCCGATAGAGGTCTGGAATTCCTCTCCATTGTTGCCTGGCTGGCTTTCCCGCTTTTCCAGTCTCTGGCTGTTGGGGTTGCACACTTGAATACAGCCGTTGCCAGACCATCCCCGCTTGTCTTGCTGGCTCCCTTCCGGTTGTAATTTCCGCATACTGTTGGAGTTGGCCACAAGCCAGAATCTATCCCGTTGATGCGGTGCTCCAACGTCGGCAGCTCCCAGCACTGTCCATTTACAGTCATACCCGAGCGAGGCCAAATCACCAAGGACTCGCCCAAGTCCTCTAGTAATGATGGCTGGGCTGTTTTCCACGAAGACGAAACGGGGTCGAACATCGCCAATGATCCGCGCCATGTGTGACCACATTCCCGAGCGTTTTCCGTCAATGCCTGCTCCTTTCCCGGCAACACTGATGTCTTGGCATGGAAACCCGCCAGATACAACGTCAACGATTCCTTTCCACGGCTTTCCGTCAAAGGTTTGAACGTCATCCCAGATCGGGAAAGGCGGGAGAAGCCCGTCATTTTGTCGCTGGACAAGAACGCTTGCGGGGTAGGGCTCCCATTCGACGGCACAGACTGTTCTCCATCCGAGCAGTTTTCCCCCGAGAATTCCTCCACCAGCACCCGCGAAAAGAGCCAACTCATTCATGCACCCTCCGGAAACATCATCTCCAAAGCATCGGTAACTGCCTTTTGAATGTGCGGCCAGTTATCCCTATCAATCCAAGCCCGGATCTCAATGCTGGCGATATCCTCACCTACCATCTCCATGGTGAAAACGGCAATGTGATCATCGTCAAAAGCATCAATCTTTGGCGGTATTAGTTTGATGTTCATGCTGCCATTTCCTGTGTTTGCTGTGCCTTCGGTTTCCGCTCGCACAATTTAGAGTCCCCTGCAATCATCTGAATCACCTTCATTTGCTGTTTCTTCTGTCGGTGCCGTCTCTGTTTGTCAACAGAACTTAGCTTCTGTTTCTTGGCGTCGGGCTTGTTTCCAAGGGCATAGATTCTTATCTGGTCAGTTCCTCTGACATCCTTCTCCCAAGCCTTGATGTACAACACACCTGCCCGATACATCTCCCGGGTATAGGTCAGAACAGTGACGTAGTGAAGACCTGATTCTTCTGCAAGTTCCTTGCAAGAATAGATCCCTTCAGACAAGAACTTGATTAGCTGGGCCAGAGACATGGCATTGACCCGGCAATAGTTCCTACCCTTATTCTTCGGAGTTACAGGGTTGTAATTAGTCACGGCGGCGTTCTCCGATCTCTCTAGCTGCCTGCTCCAACACCTTCAGGCTCATCGTTCGTTGATAGTTCATTCCAGATTCAAACCCGGCTGAGAATGCATCAGCTCGTACTAGACCTGCAAACTTAATGAGCCTCGGAAGATCCAGCTCAATCATGAATCCACACTCCCAAGCCAGTTGTTGCAGATGTTCTGTGGTTTGTTCTTTCATTCTTGGCTCCCTATCCCGTGTGCTCGCTCAATGGCGCGGGCGAATTCAAAGTGGCTGTTTGGTAAGCCATCCTCGTCAATCGCAAGCGCGTCAATCTCCTCATCCGTCAGCGGCTGGCGCTGGGGTGGGGATGTGTAAAGGGGTATGCGATCCATTTTCGTTTCGTAATGGTTGAGCAGTCTGATGTTTCCTCTAGCATCTCTGTATCCATACGCCACCGGCTCCGGTTCAGGCTCCGCTAGTGCTATGAGTAAAGCGGCTTGTGCCATCAGCACTGTTTGACGATCTTCTGAACGCGGCGTAGTAGCTACGCGAAGAGCCTCAAGCGCCATCTCTGCTGCTGATCGTAGTGTTGTCATACCTTCCCCCAAATCCCATGCGCCTGTTCCACTGATATAACAAAATCCCTCACATCGTCGTAATTCCAAGTTTTTGGCCAATCAAGCTCATGAATCTGAGGATCAGTCAGCGGTTTCATTTCGCGCCTAAGCTCAAACATGGCGCCACAATCAACGCATGTCCACATCGGTACCGGCTTGCCATTCAGCTCTGACCATGACCTTATCGCTCTGTGTGTACAGTTCATTCCTTATCCTTCAGAAGTTCCTCACTAGACACCACCCCGGGCCCAGGTTCACCGTTCACCACCTCGCGCCCGTCCACCAAATAGATTGCTCTCCAGCCGTTACCGTCGCTTCCTTTCAGCTTCCACGGCACTAGATCCGGGTGAACAACGTGCGACGAACACCCTGTTCTTTGCCAATCCTCAGGGATGTCGTTACCCCATTTTGCACACCCCCAGTGACCAGAGACGCTAGCCGTTGAATGTGCGCATGTCCTACAGTTCACTTCCCTAGTCTTCTTGGTTTTGTGGCAAAACTCGTGCGCTGCACAAAACTTGCACTCCCACCACGTTGGGTCACTGCTCAACGGCTCTGGCATCCGGTCTGCTTGCGCAATTCGTCTGCCCTTATCCACCAGCTTCTCAGCTGCCTGATTGTCATAGTGTAGCCGTTCAGTGTAGATCCTGTCATCGTCTTTGCAGATCGCGTAATACAACGCTCGATGAATGCCCAAGCCATGCATATAAACCTGCATTTGGGCCCAGTGCATAGGCTTTGACTGCTGGACACCCTTGGCGCATAAATCGTTGAAGCTTTTTAGTGAATGCGTCTTCATCTCCACTACGTGTTTGGCCTTCGGTGCGCCTGGCAGACCAGACTCAATGATTGCATCCACCGATCCAGACACATGCGAGCCAAAATCAACCCGTACCTGCTCGCCCTTGGTGTCTCGAAACTGCACACCGATCCGGCATAGGTCCCCGACAATCCTGGCTTCTTCGTCCTGGCCACGGCGGAATAGCCGCAGGATCCGACCGGGGAACTTTTCTATCACCGCCCACCTGAAAGACAGCCAAAGCCAACGATCACACTTATGGCCAAGCATTGAGGCCCCTAAATGCCCTCGTGGCGGCTCCTGGGTGTCTTGGTAAGCCTGGTCAATAGCTTCAACAATTGGATTTGGGATAGACACCTGTGCCATAATTGCTTTGTCTCCTTTCGCAGTTGGGTGTAACTCGTGAAAGTTAAGCCCCCTTGACTCACATCTCGGGGGCTTTTTCTTTTACTTCTTAGCCCACGGAGGAGCAGCTTTAGAAGGGCTTGGAGCAGACGCCAGCGCAGGCATGGGCAACCCGCCGCCCTGAGGCATTGAGCCACCTTCAGCAGCCCTAAACCCTTTGATCTCGTTACCTTCACCGTAACGCTCGTCGTCTCGAACTGCAATCTTGATCTGGCACGTCTTGCCAATCAAAACATCCGTGTCAACAACCTGGCTGATTCCGGTGGCTCGCATCAAGTAGCCCAACTGCTCACGCCCGACTTCTTCAGCCTTAGGGTTCTGATTGCGAATGTTGATGTTTGTCCAGCAGGTACGCCCCTGGTGAGTCGGGCCGCTGATCGTAAACATACAGGCGATCATCTCGCCGGTTCCGGACTTTGTCATGCGAAGCTCAGACTTTGAGATTGTGGCCGTGTACCAGCCAGCAGGAATCAGTCCGTAAGACTTTTCAGTGATTGGAATGCTGTTGAGTTCGATTGGTTGGTTGAGTAGTGCCATGGTTCAGTCCTTTCTAGTGATGGCATAGCTTGGCCTTGCGGCCTTGGTCGTGATTGCGTCGAGTAGAGGGCCTGTGATGTCAGTGTGCGCAGCCTTCCATGCGGGCAGGTTGATCTCAGGCTTCCACCGAAACAAGCTCCCGAGGTGTTCTGTTAGTCCAGCTTCCTCGGCAAGTGCTTGCAGTTTATCAGCATCTACCTTGCGGTCAATTCGTCCCGTGACTTTTAGTTTGTAAAAACCGATGTCGTGGGTCTTTTGCTGATCCAAGTCTTTCGGCAGGTTCAAAAGTTCTGTGATTTCGTCTTCAATCTCCCTTCTACGAGTCTTAATTTGTTCCTCGGCAGCTTTAATCTGCTCCCACTCTTCGGCTAGTTGTTCAATCGTCTTCATAGTTATCCTTTTAATCGAAGCTCACGGATCTAATTCTGTGGGCCAGCTCGTGCGCCACAGCAGCCGCAGTGAAAGGGGCAGTGATGCAATAGTCGTCACAGACTCTCGCGCATCTTTCCTGCACAGTCCTAGCGACCCCCCCGGCAAATGTTAGGGCTAGACTGTCCCAGCATTCGCCAGCATGTTTGTGCCGAGTGTTGTTCCACAGTTCAAGGATCTCGTGAGCGTTCATAGTTAACTCTCAATTTTTCGGATGATCGCCCCTAAGTCGGGGGCTTCCCACATCTCAAGCTTTCCGGATCTATCTTTAGCAACCCATAGTCCATCAGAGTCACACATCAGTGCCCGTTGTGTCTCGCCTTCAGCATTCTTCTCAACTCTTAGCGCCAGCACTTCATCGAAAAAGTAGGGTAGGCTTTGTCCGGTTTTATTGCCCGGCATTGATGGGGAGTAGAGTATCCGGCCCATTTCGTCTTGGTTCTTTTCTAGCTTTGCAGACATGTAAACGTGCTTGCCTGGCACATCACGGAATGCCCGGATGATGTCAGCCATTTGCTCTTGCATCGCACCGTAAGCCTGTCGAGGATCTTTGCTAGATTTCTTCTCAGCGGACAACACGACCTCCGCAATTTCACTAATACTATCTAGCGCAACGCTTTCAAAGTGGGTAGCTTCCGCAGACTTCGTTAGCCACTCCCAAGCCTCCCACAAAGCAGCCATCGTGCCTATCTCAATAAAAGGCACGTCAGCGTCTGCAATCGACAGCAGACCGCCCTCAGCCGACAACACTACAGGCGTCGGCAAGCTTGGTATCAGGGTCGTCTTACCGGCCCCGGCTTGACCGTAGACCAGAAGTTTTACGCCAGATGCCGCGAGTGATTTGGTGGTTTTGAGATTTATAGCCATGTTGTTTCATTAAAAAGGCGCCGGTGGCGCAGGTGGTAGGGGTTCCTGACGGAACGGTGAGGGAGGTGGTTTTGGAAGCGGGTTCCCTTTGTACGTCGGGAACGGCCAGTTCGGTGGAGGGGTTTCCATGTGATGGGGGCTAGGCCCCCCTCCTTTATTTTGAGGTGGTCTTGACCGAGTAGACCGCTGTGGTCTTGGTGTGGGCGGCAATCACATCAGCCCCAATGCCTTGGGCAGCACAGAGAGCCTTCCAGTCGGTGACCGACCGATTCGACTCCACAACCGTGGAACGGAACAACACGCCATCATGCACTCCGCCAGCTTCACGCATCAAAGCTTTGATAGCGTCGGCTTGCTTGGTAAGCACATCAATCTCAGCCAACAGTTGGCCCAGTTGATCGGCTTGGGTCAGCATCAGATCATTGTTTTTCATCTCGTTCTCTTTGTTCGTCGAACCGTCGGCCTATTCCGTTCGTTCGATGTGTTCAATTTAACAGGGCACTGTTGCCCCGTCAATAGTCAAAACTCAATCTCGTTGTTTTTACAGTGGATATAGAGCTTAGCCATTTCCACTGCCTCATCCATATCGTCGCACGTACAAATCAAATTTGCTTTTGTTGGATAGTCTGACGACCACAGAACAATGTAATCATTCACGTTAGAAGCCCAAACTTCGTAATAGTTGTCTTCTGTCAGGAGTTGCATGGTTTCCCTTTCGTTGTCTGCACTTTCGGCTAGTCCGTTCGTGCAGTATTGACAATGTAGCCCGACTCACTACACAATGTCAATACCACAACAACGAAAGGGGAAAAAGATGTTGAATCTTGATCAGGTCCGGGCTGCCTTGGCAGACCGGCGCATCTCAACGGTGGCAGCAGCAACCGGCCTACATGCAAATACGCTGCACAGGATCAAAAAAGGTGAGATCCTTAACCCGTCGTCACGCACTCTGACGATTTTGTCCGACTACATCACAAAACAGACAATGATCAATCCAATATAAATGGCCGATCTCACCCGCGTGCTGGGGGGGCCTTGGTCTCCCCCGGTAGATGTGGGCCCTGCACCGTTGCCAGTCGAGGTGCAGTTCAAAAACGCAGTAGCCGAGTCGGGTTTAGACGTTCCCGACCAAATAATTATTGATGGGAGGATTCACAGATTCAGAAGCGGAAACAGCCGCAAGACACTTGATAGATCGGGTTGGTACGTAGCTTACGGAGAAGGCATTCCGAGCATCACGTTCGGATGCTGGCGAGCTAACTTCACCCAGACAGTCAAAGCCGACATTGGGAAGAAAAGGTGGACACCGGCCCAAGAAATGGCCCACGTGGCCCGTGTCAATGCGGCCAAAAAGTTGCGCGATGCAGAGATAGAGCGCGATCGTTCTGTGGCCGCTAGCACAGTCGAGACCATCTGGAGCGAGGGCGTCCAGGCAAGTCCGGACCATCCGTACCTCAAACGCAAAGGCATCCAGCCACACGGCGCCAAAATCACCGGCGACGGTAGGCTCATGGTGCCTCTTTTCAGCGAGGACGGGGAGCTATCCAGCCTTCAATACATAGACAGCGAGGGCGGCAAGCTTTACCACTCCGGCGGACAAACGGGCGGCCAATTCTGGCTCATCGGTCTAGTCGATAGCCCCGGAACGCTTTACTTGGCCGAAGGCTTCGCCACAGCCGCAACAATCCATGAGGTAAGCGGTCGCCCCTGTGTCGTTGCGTACAGTGCCTCGAATCTGATCCCCGTCACCGGCTCGCTTCTTGAGCTCTACCCAGACCAGAAGATTGTGATTGTGGCAGATCACGATAAAAGTGGAGTCGGTCAGCGCCATGCCGAGCAGGCTTGTGCCAAGTATGGTGTGAGCTACGTTATGCCCTCGGTCGAGGGGGATGCCAACGATTACCACCAGGCTGGGCATAACCTCTCATTGCTTCTGAACCCTCCTCAAGAGTCTTGGCTTATCCCCGCCGATGACTATTGCCAGAAGCCTGCGCCGATCAAATGGCTCATCAAAGGCTGGTTGCAGTCCGACGCTCTTATCATGATCCATGGTCCTAGCGGCGGCGGTAAAACGTTCGTAGTCCTGGATTGGTGCCTACGTCTAGCCAGCGGAATGCAAGAGTGGGCAGGCAATCGAGTCAAGCCCGCAAGAATAGTTTATCTGGCAGGCGAAGGCCATCACGGTCTGAGGGCTCGGATAGCAGCCTGGAAACAGCATCATCAAGCCAGCAGCTTACAGATGTGGCTCAGCCGCTCGGGGTGCGACCTGAACACCCCAGAAGGCTATCTGTCTACCTCAACTCACCTGAAACAACTTCCCGAGCCCCCCGACCTAATCGTCATTGACACCCTGCACCGATTCCTATCCGGCGATGAAAACAGCGCTCAGGACGCTAAAACGATGCTAGACGCCTGCGGCCAGCTCATGCGCGAGTTCAATTGCTCAGTCCTGCTAGTGCATCACACCGGGGTCAGCGAAGAAGCCCAGCATCGCGCTCGGGGGTCATCAGCATGGAGAGGAGCCCTCGACATTGAGGTAAGCATCATTCCCGCAAAAGACGAAGCTCCGATGCAGATCGTCCAGCGCAAAGCTAAGGACTCAGAAATAGCACCAGACATATACGCCCAGCTTCGCACCGTGGAGATCAACGGATGGATCGACGAGGACGATGAACAGGTCACCAGCGCCATTATTGAAATAGTCAATAAACCAATATCCGATAAAGGGGTTAATAAATTAACCAAACATATAAGATTATTTCAGAATGCTTGGGAAGTGGCAGGAAAAGAAACCCGAGCCGGTCAGCCGTATTTGAGCCGGTCGGGGCTTATCCAATATCTGATGGATACCCTTGAATTGACCGAAGCATCAGCTTCGATCTACGTCCGACCGTCGTCCAAGGGGAAGCCAATCGGGGAGCTTTTGATCTCCCAGGTCATCGACTCGTACGAGCATGGGTGGATCGTTTTGGACACCGTTCAGGCATCTGCCATGCTTTTGAGGGCATAAAAGTGGGGTAAAAAGTAGCGCAACAAAACGCAACTGTTGCGCAACTTTTTTTTAGTTGCGTTTGTGACAAGACTAACATTTTAGCGCAACGCAACGCAACTACTACCCTTTAGGGTAGTTGCGTTGTTGCGCTATGTTTGTGGGGCTGTTGCGTTGCATGGAAAATTTGATGAGGTGATGATGAAAAAGACATTGGTTGAGGTTGGTGGTGGTGAGGTGGGTGCGGGCTGGTGGGATGGCCTTCCTGGCCACATTGACCCGGATCGAGTGCCAGCCTTAACGGATGTGGTGGAAATAAAAGAAAAGCCCGCACGCGGCGGGCTGGATGGGGAGGATGGTGGACCTTATTATTTACCGTTAATAATGGCGTTATAACGGTCAATTAAACGCCATGCCTTGACGACAGCAACTTGGTCGATGGTGGCGCAACCACCGGCGCTTCTGACCAAGTCCTCAAGGACTTGAATGGTCTCTGTATATTTAGGCATTCCTTCTGAATCTAATTGATTATCTATTTGTGGAATCATAATATCCCCGAATATTGAGAATCTATAACCGCAAGATGGACAACCAAGTCTGCGACGGGTGCAGGCTTTTTTCTGGCTCCAGCGGGTCTCTAGGACCCTTGCTGGGGCTTCACACTTCGGACAGATCATCTGTAGAACTCCTGGATGATTTGATGCTCAGGAACTTTGAAATACAGTGCTGTCAAGAGTACAGCAGCCTTGAAACCACAGCCATCATTCAAGAGGGACAACAGGTGGGCAACTCGAGTCTGTTTCATGATAGGAATCGATTAGAAGCGCCTAGGAGCGTTTTTTTGTGGTGTCTGCTACCTAGACATGTATCGACCAAAAAAAACGGCTCTTAAGCCGTTTTTAGAAGTAGATCCCGAAGACCACGCCGAAGGTGGCTCCGAGGACGATTGCAAAGGCTACATCGGCGAGGATCTGGCGGTGGGTGCGTTTCATGAGTTTTCCCAGAGAGCTTCATCAAACTGTGCAACTGCTTCTTTCTTTGTCTTGCCGAATGCTTTGCCCGAGTGAACCCCGTCGATCCAACGCGTGGCGATCCAGCCTTTGAGGCCGTTGAAAGATGCTTTCTGAAATGTGTACTTGATCATGATGTTCCTTTGGTTGCTGCGCCTTCCGTCCATTCGTGTCGCGCAGTGATGTAAATGTAGCGTATGTCTAGCGTCTGTGTCAACACTTTTTTCACAGCAGAGTGTGAGAATTATTGACTAGCACAGATCGTTGATACAATCAAGATTGCGCCACTACAGAGGCAGATGATGAACCCGGCAGACAACCATCAAACATTGTCGATAGACAAGCTCATTCCGTACGCGAAAAACTCTCGCACGCACTCAGATGCTCAGGTCGCTCAGATCGCAGCAAGCATTCAGGAGTGGGGATTCACTACACCCATTCTTATCGACGATCAACATTCGGTCATCGCAGGTCACGGAAGACTAGCAGCAGCTCGCAAGCTGGGGCTGAAAGAAGTTCCAGTGATCGTTGCTACAGGCTGGACAGATGCACAAAAGCGGGCCTACGTCATCGCAGACAACAAGCTGGCGCTGAACGCAGGCTGGGACAACGAGCTGCTTGCTCTCGAGCTGGGAGAGCTGGGTGATCTTGGGTTTGATTTGGACTTGGTGGGGTTTACCGATGAGGAGATCGCGGCGCTGATGCCGGTGGAGATTGAGCCTGGCCTGACGGACCCAGACGATGCGCCTGCAGTTCAGGAAAACTCAATCACAGTTCCCGGTGACGTTTGGATCATGGGAAAGCACCGCCTGCTGTGCGGCGACTCAACCAGTGTCAGCGATCTGGAAAAGCTCACCGATGGCCAACTGGTTGACATGTGGCTGACCGATCCACCTTACAACGTTGCTTACGAGGGTAAAACTAAAGATGCCCTGAAGATTCAAAACGACGCAATGGAGGATGACAAGTTTAGGCAGTTCTTGCGAGATGCTTACGTTTCAGCCGACACAGTCATGAAGCCTGGCGCGGTCTTCTACATCTGGCACGCGGACCTGGAAGGCTACAACTTCCGAGGCGCTGCCAAAGACGCTGGCTGGACTGTGCGGCAGTGTTTGATCTGGAAGAAGTCCTCGATGGTCATGGGCCGCCAGGATTACCACTGGAAGCACGAACCCTGCTTGTACGGCTGGAAGGAAGGCGCTGGCCACCTCTGGGCCACCGACCGGAAGCAGACCACCATCTTGGAGTTTGAAAAGCCAACCCGCAACGGTGAGCACCCAACCATGAAGCCGGTGGCCCTGTTTGAGTACCAGATGCTCAACAACACAAAGGGTGGTGATATTGTTTTGGATTCATTTGGCGGATCCGGAACCACGCTGATCGCAGCAGAGAAGAATGGTCGCGTTGCTCGCATCATGGAGCTTGATCCAAAGTATTGCGACGTCATCATTAAGCGCTGGCAGGACTTCACGGGCAAAATAGCAATTCACGCAGAAACTGGAAAACCTTTCGCGGAGGTTAAAGATGGCTAAAACTGAAAAACCCACTTATAAAAAGATTGGCGGCAATGGCGGAGCTCGGGAAGGTGCTGGCCGACCAGCATTCAAGCCGACCGACGCAGAGCGCAAACAGGTCGAGGCAATGTCAGGCTATGGCTTGCCAATCGAGCAGATTGCAGTCCTGGTGCGAGACGGCATTCATGTGGATACTTTACGCGCTCACTTTGCCACCGAGCTGGTGGCTGGCAAGGCCAAGGCCAACTCTGGCGTCGGTCGCACGCTGTTTCAAAAGGCAATGGGCGGCGACACGGCAGCGATGATCTGGTGGAGCAAGACTCAGATGCGCTGGGCAGAAACCCAAAAGCATGAGCTGACCGGCGCCGATGGTGCGCCCCTTGAGTTCACAAAGATTGAGCGGGTTATCGTCAAGAATGGGTAAGGTTCTGCAACTCCAGACCCCAGCCTGGGCCGTCCCGCTACTTGATCCCGCTCGATACAAAGGCGCACACGGCGGACGAGGCTCGGGCAAGTCGCATTTCTTCGCAGAGATGCTGATTGAGTCACACCTACTTGATCAGAAACGTCGAAGCGTGTGCGTTCGTGAGGTTCAGAAGTCGCTCGCTCAGTCGGTCAAGCGCCTGTTAGAGCTGAAAATAGAGCAGATGAATGCGGGCGCTTACTTCGAGGTGCAAGAGGCTTGCATCAAGTCAAAGAAGGGCGACGGGGCGATCATCTTCCAGGGCATGCAGAACCACACCGCGGATTCGATCAAGTCGCTGGAAGGCTACGATTGCGCCTGGGTCGAAGAAGCACAGAGCCTCTCACAACGAAGCCTTGATCTATTGCGCCCAACAATCCGCAAGCCTGGCTCTGAACTCTGGTTTACCTGGAACCCGTCACAGGCTACCG
>Ga0208783_10000213_pt1 | contig 36785 bp, 34 predicted proteins | sample DEB19_08_DNA_2_FD_184529 | JGI IMG/M metagenome (GOLD analysis project Ga0208783, IMG submission 184529) | Aqueous microbial communities from the Delaware River and Bay under freshwater to marine salinity gradient to study organic matter... | ecosystem: Environmental > Aquatic > Marine >... | reverse complement strand
GGCCTTGGCCGGCGCCGCCTTCTTCGCCGGCGCCGCCTTCTTCGCCGGGGCCTTGGCCGGGGCCGCCTTCTTCGCCGTGGCCTTGGCCGGCGCCGCCTTCTTCGCCGGGGCCGCCTTCTTCACGGCCTTCTTCGCGGGCGCCGCCTTCTTCACGGCCTTCTTCGCGGGGGCCGCCTTCTTCACGACCTTCTTCGCGGGCGTCGCCTTCTTCGCGGGCGTCGCCTTCTTCGCAGGCGTCACCTTCTTCACGACCTTCTTCGTCGGCATTCGTGTCCCCTCCCGGGGTCGGCGGGCCGACGGCGTTGGCGCCCGGCCCGGAGCGGCGCCGGAGTGTAGTCAGCGCCGGACCGGAGACCGGTCGGTCCGGGTGAGGTTGGCGCCTCGGGTCAGTAGATCCAGACCGGGGTACCGAGGGGCAGGACGTTGTACTGCCACACCCAGTTCATGAACGAGTTGGAGACCCGGATACAACCGTGGGAAGCGGGATAGGCCGGGATACTCGGCGAACCGTGAATCGCAATTCCGCTATTGGTCAGGAACTTCGGGCGCCAGAGCGTGCCCAAGGGTCCGACTGCCGGGCCGTCGATGTGGCGAATGACGGTGAAGCGACCCTCCGGCGTATGCGCGGTGTAGTTCTCACCGTCGTGCGAGTAGGGCTGGTCGTTGCCCGTGGAAACGTTCACCGTCCAGGCCACGCGGCCGTTGCGCACCAACATGAGGATCTGGCGGGCCTTGTCGACCTCCACCATGTTCCCCACCGTCGTCCGCGGCCGGGCCCGCCCCGCGATCCGGAACATCCTCTGCGTGTCGGCGTCGATCGAACCGGTGCGCGGGAGCCCCGTCGCCTTCTGGAAGGCCCACACCGCCTGCTGGGTGCCGGATCCGAAGTAACCGTCTGCGCCCGGCATCCAGTAGCCCAGTTCCATCAGCCGGGACTGCGCGTAGCGCACCGCGTTCCCGTGCATGTACGGCCCCACCCGGGGCACCTCCGGTCGGCCGGCGACCGCCAGCATCCGGAATCCCGTTCCGGCGCCGATCCCGACGAGACGACGGATGTGGCGCGTCGACCTCAGCACCCGAGCCGCTCCGCCGAGCGCCGGAGCATCCCCGAAGTTCCAGACTCCCCCGCGTGCCGACGCCAGCCAGTAGCCGCGACCCGACCCGGTGCGGGCGATTCCGACGATCGGCACCGCGACGCGCACCGCTGCGAGCGAACCCCGGAAGGTGGCATCACCGAAGGCGAACACCGCGCCGTCGGCGCCCGCCAGCCAGTAACCGGCTCCCGACGGGGTGGCCGCCATCCCGACCACGGGACCGTGGAGGAATTGCCCGCCCATCGACCCGTAGTAACCCGCGCCACCGAACGCGAAGACCCCACCGTCGGCGGACACGAGCCAATAACCGCCGCCGGGCCGGGCCACGATGTCGACGATCGGTGCCGCCAGCGCCTGCCCGCGCAGGTCACCCCACCACGTGGCGTCACCGAACTCGTAGACCCTGCCGTCGGCGGAAACCAGCCAATACCCCTTGCCGGTTCCCGTGCCCGCCATCCCGACGATCGGGGCGGATGCGGGCCGGGCCGCACCCAGGCTGCCGAAGTTCGCCGCATCGAACCCGTAGACGCGGCCGGCCCGGGTGACGATCCAATAGCCCTTGCTCCCGACCTCGGTCGCCATCGCGACCGGGGGCGTGGCGGGCGCGCGCCCCTGGGTCGAACCCGAGAAGACCGCGCTGCCGAAGGTGTAGACGGTGTCGTCGTGGCGGACGACCGTCGCCGCCGACGCGGGCCCCGCCCCCACCAGTCCGCTCGCCACGAGCAGGGCGAGGCACACCGTCCGGATCATCCATCTGCGGGCCATCGGGTGGAAATCTACCCAGCCGATAACCGACGATCCCCGCGGGCCCCGATTCGACCACCGGTAACGTGACCCCCATGTTCCGGCCGGTCGACCCCGCCCTCGACCTCCCCGCGCTCGAAGACGAGGTCCTCGAACGCTGGCGCACCGACGACGTGTTCGCCGAGTCGCTGCGCCGCCGCGAGGGTGCCCCCGAGTGGGTCTTCTACGAGGGTCCGCCCACGGCCAACGGGCGACCCGGCATCCACCACGTGTGGGCCCGCCTCTTCAAGGACCTCTACCCCCGGTTCCACACCATGCGGGGTCGGCGGGTCGTCCGCAAGGGCGGCTGGGACTGCCACGGCCTGCCCGTCGAGGTCGAGGTCGAAAAGGAGCTCGGCTTCTCGGGCAAACAGCAGATCCTCGACTACGGCATCGCCGAGTTCAACGCCCGCTGCAAGGCGTCCGTCCAGCGCTACGTCGAGGACTGGGGGGCGCTCACCAGCCGGATCGGGATGTGGCTCGACACCGCCGGCGCCTACTGGACGATGTCGAACGGGTTCATCGAGAGCGCCTGGTGGCTGTTCCGGGAGATGTGGGACCGCGGCGACATCTACGAGGGGTTCAAGGTCGTCCCCTACTGCGGCCGATGCGGAACCGCTCTGTCGTCCCACGAACTCGCCCAGCCCGGGGCCTACCGCGACCTCACCGAGGACTCCGTCTACGTTCGCTTCCCGCTCGTCGACCTCGACCTCGATCTTCTCGTCTGGACGACGACACCGTGGACGCTCCCGTCCAACACGGGCGCAGCGATCGGACCCGCCATCGACTACGTCCGGGTCCGCGATCCGGGTGGCGGCCGCGACCTCGTCTGCGCCCGCGACCGGGTGACCGAGGTGCTCGGCGAGACGGCCGAGATCGTCGGTCCGGTCGCCGTCACCGACCTCGTCGGTCGGCGCTACGCGCCCCCGTTCACCCTGCTCTCGGTGACCGGCGACCGTGCGTTCACCGTCGTGGCCGATGACTTCGTCACCGTCGACGACGGATCGGGCGTCGTGCACCTCGCCCCCGCGTTCGGCGAGATCGACCGCGAGGTCGGCGTCCGAGAGGGCTTGCCCCTCGTGAACCCGGTCGACGACGCCGCCCGCTTCGACACCACGATCGGAGCGCCCTACGCGGGTCGCTTCGTGAAGGACGCCGACCCCGACCTCATCGCCGCCCTCCGCACTTCCGGTCGACTGGTCGCCGCGGTCGAGCACACCCACTCGTATCCCCACTGCTGGCGCTGCGACACCCCGCTCGTCTACTGGGCCAAGCCCACGTGGTTCGCCCGCACATCAGCCCACCGCGACGCGCTCATGCGCGAGAACGAGACCGTCTCCTGGCACCCCGGCCACATCAAGCACGGACGCTTCGGCGACTGGCTCGCGAACAACGTCGACTGGGCCCTCTCCCGCGACCGGTTCTGGGGTACGCCGATCCCGGTGTGGCGCTGTACCGACTGCGGCCACGACACCTGCATCGGCTCGATCGCCGAACTCTCGGAGCGATCGGGACACGACTGCTCCGAACTCGAGCTCCACCGGCCCTACGTCGACGACGTCACGGTCGCCTGCGGCGAGTGCGGCGGAACCGCCCGGCGGGTCGAACCCGTACTCGACGCCTGGTTCGACTCGGGTTCGATGCCCGCGGCTCAGCACCACTATCCGTTCGAGAACGAGGAACGCTTCGCCTCCGCCTTCCCGGCCGACTTCATCTGCGAGGCCATCGACCAGACCCGGGGTTGGTTCTACTCGCTCCTCGCGGTCAACACCCTCGTGTTCGACCGGGCCCCGTACCGCAACGTCGTCTGCCTCGCCCACATCGTCGACGGCAACGGCCAGAAGATGTCCAAGTCGCGGGGCAACGTGATCGACCCGGTCCCGGTCCTCGCCGAGCAGGGTGCCGACGCGCTCCGGTGGTACATGCTGTCGTCGGGTTCGCCGTGGACCCCCAAGCGGGTGTCGATCGAGGGCATCACCGAGGCGAAACGCCAATTCCTCCTCACCCTCTGGAACACGTACTCGTTCTTCGTCACCTACGCCGACCTCGACGGGTGGCAGCCCGGACCGACCGCAGCACCGACCCATGTGCTCGACCGGTGGCTGCGCTCGCGCCTGCACCGCACGGTGCGCGACGTGACCGAGGCCCTCGACGGATTCGACGCGCTCGCCGGAGCCAATGCTCTCGCCGCCCTCGTCGACGACCTCTCCAACTGGTACGTCCGTCGCTCACGACCGCGGTTCTGGAAGGCGTCCGACCCCGCCGCCCACGCCACCCTGCACGAGGCGCTGTCGACCGTCGTCCGCCTCCTCGCGCCTTACACCCCGTTCGTAGCCGACGCCATCTACGCCAACCTGGCGGGAACGACCGAGTCCGTCCACCTCACCGACTGGCCCGAGCCCGATACCGACGCGATCGACGACGCGCTCGAAGCGGAGATGGCCGAGGCCCGCACGCTCGTCTCCCTCGGTCGGGCCGCCCGCACGAGCGCCAAGATCGGTGTGCGCCAGCCGCTCTCGCGCGCGATCGCTCTGCGCGCGGACGATGCCGCGCTACGCCCCGAGGTCGTGGCCGAGATCCGCGAGGAGCTCAACGTCAAGAGCTTCGAGGTCGTCACGACGCTCGAGGGGCTCCTCGCCTACCGCGTCGTCCCCAACTTCCGGACCCTCGGGCCCCGACTGGGCCCCCTCGCCCCGCGGGTCAAGAGCGAACTCGCCACCGCCGACGGGGCCGCCGTGCGGCGCGCCCTCGCCGAGAACGGTCGGTTCACCCTCGTCGTCGACGGCACCGAGATCGAACTCACCGCCGAAGACGTCGACGTGCGGGCGGAGGAGCACGAGGACCTCGCCCTCGCCCAGGACGGCCCGCACGCCGTGGCGCTCGACCTGAACCTCGACGACGATCTCCGGGCGGAGGGGGCGGCTCGCGAACTCAGCCGCGCCCTCAACGACCTCCGCAAGGAACGCGGGTTCCGGATCGCCGACCGGATCCGGGTCCGCTACCGGGCGACCGAGCCGCTCGCGACGGCGGTCGTCCGTCACCTCGACTGGATCCGGGGCGAAGTGCTCGCCACCGAGATCACCCCGCTCGCCTCCGACGAGGACGGGACTTCGCTGCGGATCGGCGACGGCGAGTGCGTCGTCGTGGTTTCGGCGGCCGACTGACCCTCCGGGTCAGCGGCGCCGCCGGAACACGTCGCGGAACCCACTCTCCTTGGCGTCCTGATCGAACGGCGCCGTCGGCGGAGCCTCGTCGCGGGGCCCCAGGGGGGCGTCGTCATCGACCGCCTCACGCAAGGTGGCGAAGAAGGCGTCGTCGTCGAGGACCGCGCCGCTCCCCACCTCGCCGAACAGCGCCGTCGCCGTGGCCTCGATCGTCTCGACCTCGGACGACTCCTCCGGTCCGACGACGTCTCCGAACAACGACTGCATGTCGACCTCGCTCGTGGGCGGGCCGGAGTCCCCGACGACGGGTGCGGACTCGGCGCCGTCGTCGGCATCGTCGACGAGCAGGGCCTCTGACGCTGTCTCGGACACGGCCTCGACCCCGGCGTCGGCCGCGACCACGACGGGATTCGGCGGGGCCTCCGGCGACGGGACGAGGATCGGAGCATCGGTCGCCACCATCGGCGCCTCGGTCGCCACCGTCGGAGCGTCGGCCGAAACCGTCGACGGCGACGCGATCACCGGGGCATCGCCGCCGGAGCGCAGCACCGCCAGGTCGGACTCGAGTCGAGCGACGAGGGCGGCGCGTCGTTCGGCCGTCTCGACCTCGAGTCGCTCGAGGTCGGCGCGCACCGCATCACGCTCGGCCGCCAGGGCACCGATCTCCTGCTCGAGTCGCTCGCGCTCGCCCGCCGCCCGCTCCCGGGCGTCACTCTCGGCGTCGGCGACGATCCGGGCCGCCCGAGCCTCGGCATCATCGACCAGACGCCGCGCGTCGCGGGTCGCCTCCTCGCGAGCCTCATCGGCCGCCCGCTGAGCGAGCAGCAGCGTTCGGTTGAGGACGTCTTCGCTCTCGCGGGTGCGTCCGGCGCTCGACTCGGCGAGGGCCAGACGCTCGGAGAGCGAACCGATACGGCTCTCGTTCTCCTCGATGGTCACCGCCGCCCGCTCGAGCAGGTCGTTCACCTCGTCACGGTTGTAACCGCGGAGGGACTCCTTGATCTCGAGGTCGCGCAGCTCCCGGGGAGTGATCGCCATGGGCCGATGTTAGACCCGGGCCGGGACACTTCCGGTGCCCCTCAGCGCCCGCAGATCGCGCCCCGGACCAGTACGAGACCGAAGAAGAGCACCATGAACGAGAGGTCGAACATCCCCGCCGGCGGGATCACCCGGCGGATCGGGGCGAGTACCGGCTCGGTGAGATCGATGAGCACCCGGGTCACGCTCGCGAAGGGCGAGCCCGGACGCACCGGAAACCACGAGGTCACCGCCCGCGCGATCAGGACGAGCATGTAGACCTGGATCAGCCCGCAGAGGAGCCCGGAGATCACGAGCGACCGGCGCGGTAGAGACCCTCCGCCTGCAGGCGCTCCTTCTCCTCGTCGGAGACGACGACGTCGGACGGCGTGAGGAGGAACACCTGATCCGCTGCCTTCGACATGGTGCCCGTGAGCGCGTAGGCCAATCCGCTGGCGAAGTCGATGAACCGGCGCTGCAGATCGCGATCCACGCCCTGGAGGTTGAGGATCACCGGCTGTCCCGCCTTCAAGCGGTCGCCAACTTCCTGCGCTTCGTTGAAGCCCCGGGGCTCCATCACGTGGACGCGGGCGCTGGACGCGGGCTGGCGGACGGCGAGCCGCTGGGGCACCGCCGTCACGGGGGTCGCGGGCGCAGCGACGGGGGCCGGGGTCACGGGGGCCGGACCTCCCTCGCTCCGCCGACTGCGCACGACCGTGAGGCCGGGCTCCGATGCCGCGGGTGCGGCGGGACGGCGAACCTCGGGGGCCGGCGCCGGACGTTCCTCACGCGCCTCGCGTGGCGCCGGGGCGCCGCCGTAGTAGTCGTCCTCGAGGCTGTCATAGGCCTCGTCGTCGACCAGGCCGAGCCAGACCATCGTCTTGCGGAAGACCGACATCGCGACGTCCCTCCTGGCCGCGCCGACCGGGGTTTGCGGGCACCGCCCCCGGAGAATCCCGACAGGTTACTCCGGGGCGCCGACCGCCGGTGGACGCTCCCCGAACAACGCGCGCCCGATCCGCACCATCGTCGACCCGGCGGCAACCGCCGCCTCCAGGTCGCCGCTCATCCCGATCGAACATTCCCGGAGTCCGAGATCGTCGACGAGGTCACGGACGCGCCGGAACGCCGATCCGGGATCACCCCCGAGGGCGGGCACGGCCATGAGTCCCCGCACGTCGAGACCCGCGGCCCGACACTCGTCCACGAGCCTCCCCGTCTCGTCGGGCTCGCACCCGCCCTTGCTGCCCTCGCGGTCGATGTTCACCTGTACGAGCACGGCCGCGCCGGGCGCGAACCGCGCGATCTCGGTGGCGACCTCGAGTCGGTCGACCGACTGCCACAACGCCACGTACGGAGCCAGTGCCCGGATCTTGTTGCGCTGGAGGCGGCCGATGAAGTGCCAGCGGACCGCCAGACCCGAGGCTGCGAGCACGGGGGCCTTCGCCGACAGCTCCTGAGCCCGGTTCTCGCCGAGGTCGACGACTCCCGCAGCGACGACCTCGGCGACCCGTTCCGCGGGGACCGTCTTCGAGACGGCGACGAGCAGAACCGAATCCGGATCGCGCCCGGCGGCGCGAGCCGCGTCGCCGATGCGCCGCCTGACCGCTGCGACCCGCTCGGCCGGAGTCGGACTCACGTCAGCACCGCCACGGTCACCTGCCGTCCGGTCGCGCCGTCGCGTCGGTGCGAGAAGAACCCGGTGTCGGTCGCCGTGCACACACCGCAGTCGACCGGAGGAGCGACATCGGCACGCGCCAGCGCCGCACGCACTGCCGCCGGCACGTCGAGAGCCGGCGCCCCCGCCGCCGTGCGGGCCGCCACCGTCGGACCGAGGACCTCGACGATCCGGGCCAGGTCCTCGGCCCCGAACTCGTACGCCTCGGGCCGGATGCACGGCCCGAGGAATGCCCGTACCTCGCCCGACCCGACCGTGCGCAGGGAGTCCACGGCCGCCTCGACCACGCCGGCCGCGAGTCCGCGGTGACCGGCGTGGACGACCGCGACCGCATCATCGGTCGCGAGCACGATCGGGGCGCAGTCGGCGGTCACGACGGCGAGGGCCAGGCCCGCCACCCCGGTCACGGCCGCGTCGGCCTCGGGGGTCGCGGCGGGAACGGCGTCGACGACCACCACTGCGGTTCCGTGGACCTGACGGAGCCAGACCCACCGGTCGGGGGCAGGCAGGGAACCGGCTTCCGCGACACGGGCGCGGGCGGCGAGTACGGCCGCGGGATCGTCGCCGACGTGGTCACCCACGTTGCCGTGCGCCGCCGAACTGCACCCGACGGAGGCCCGACCGAGGCGCGCCCGCAGCAGGGGCGCGCCCGGGTTCACCGCAGGAACTCGGGGACGTCGAAGTCGTCGTCGTCGAGGTCGAGTCCGGCGTCGGCATCGGCCGTCGAGGTCTCGAGCCCGAGCCCGCCCCGGGACGGTCGGGATTCCCCCTCGTAGCGATCGAAGCCGGCCGCCACCACGGTGATTCGCACCTCGTCACCGAGCGCGTCGTCGACGACGGCACCGAAGATGATGTTGGCATCGGGGTGGGCTGCCTGTCCGATGATCTCGGCCGCCTCGTTCAGCTCGAACAGCCCGAGATCGGACGGTCCGCTCACGTTGAGGAGAATGCCGCGGGCACCCTCGATGCTCGCTTCGAGCAGCGGGCTCGAGATGGCGGAGCGGGCGGCGCTCACCGCCCGGCCGTCACCCGACGCGTAACCGACGCCCATGAGCGCCGAGCCGGCGTTGGTGAGGATCATCTTGACGTCGGCGAAGTCGGTGTTGATGAGACCCGGAGTCGTGATGAGGTCGGTGATGCCCTGCACCCCCTGGAGGAGAACCTCGTCGGCCATCTTGAAGGCGTTGAGCATCGATGTCCGCTCGTCGCTCACCTGGAGCAGACGCTCGTTGGGAATGACGATGATGGTGTCGACCTTCTCCTTGAGGCGCTGGATGCCGTTGTCGGCCTGTACCGAGCGGCGACGACCCTCGAATCCGAACGGTCGCGTCACGACACCGATGGTGAGCGCGCCGAGTTGCTTGGCGATCTCGGCGACGACGGGCGCACCTCCGGTACCCGTGCCCCCACCCTTGCCCGCGGTGATGAAGACCATGTCGGCGCCCTTCAGCACCTCCTCGATCTCGTGGCGGTGCGCCTCGGCGGCCTCACGCCCGACGTCGGGATCGGAACCCGCGCCGAGTCCGCGTGTCAGGTCGCGACCGATGTCGAGTTTGACGTCGGCGTCGGAGAGCAGCAGGGCCTGCGCGTCGGTGTTCACCGCGATGAACTCGACGCCCTTCAGGCCGGCGTCGATCATTCGGTTGACGGCGTTGCAGCCACCACCGCCGACTCCGACGACCTTGATCACTGCGAGGTAGTGCTGCGGTGCACCGAGCATGGGGCGCCTTTCCGTCCGGTGCCGAGGGAGCGGTCTCGTCGGGCGGGCGCGGGAACCGACGCCCGGGACGAAACCCTCGACTTTATGTTGAGGTTGAGGCTGTCCTCGACTTCTGTGGCTCGTGGTGACTGTACAAGAACGTCGCGCGCGGAGCAACGATGCTCGGCTTCGCCCACCTCACGGCTCGGTCAACACTCCCGGCGTACCGGAGCGTCGGGCGCCGACACGTCGACGTAGCGAATGCACACTCCCGGAGAGGCGCGGAGTACGGCCGCGGTCGCCGCCGCCTTGGCCGCGAGGTCCTCGGGTGCCCCCAAGCGCACCTCTCCCCCGCCGGCGAGCACGAGAACCGGCCGTCCGTCGGCGACGTCGACCGCGGCTGTCCGAGCCGCGAGCACCGGCGGTAGGTCGGCCACGAGACGGGCGACGGCCGGGGCGACCGCCACCTCCCCCGGGAACGGCAGTCGCCCGACGCCGCGCAACTCCCGCACTCCGGCGGGGATCCCGGCCTGACGCGCGAACACCCGTCCGTCGGCCGCGACCAAGGCGACGGTGCGGCCGTCGCGCACCGCCAGCACCGGTCGATGCTCGGTCACCGCGATCCGGATCGTGCCCGGCCACTCGCGCCGGACCTCCGCCGCGGCGACCCACGGCAACGCCTCGATCCGGCGCGCCGCTGCGCCCGTGTCGACGAACGCCAGCGGTTCGCCCGACCGCACACGCGAGGCGACGATGACCGCCTCGGCCGGAACGTGCGGAGTGGTCGACACCCGCACGGCGTCGACGTCGAGCAGCGGCGAACGCAACGCGAGCCACACCGCCCCGATCGCCGCGAGCACCACGCCGATCCCCAGGACGATGCGGGTTCGCCGGCGGCCCGCGGACCGGCTCACCTCGAGCCGTCGGGCCTCGATGCGCGGATCCATATCGGTCACCCGACCCGGCCCACCGCTCCGTCGCCGAAGCCGACGAAGCGCACCTCGGGCTCGAGCCGCACTCCGGTCGCTGCCTCGACGCGGCTCCGCACCTCGAGGACCAGCGCGTAGACGTCATCGGCCCGGGCCCCGGGACCGGCCGAGAAGAAGTTGGCGTGCTTGGTCGAGACCTCGACCGCCCCGACCCGCAGTCCCTTGAGCCCGCACGCGTCGATGATCCGTCCGGCCGCGTCACCCGGCGGGTTCCGGAAGACCGATCCCGCGTTCTGCCCCCCGGGCTGGTTCTCGCGGCGCCAGCGCACGATCTCGTCGATCCGGGCCGCCGCCGCCGCCGGGTCGGCCTGCACCCCGAAGAGGCGGACGTCGACCACGACCTCCGTCGCCGCCACCGCCGAGGTCCGGAAGGCGAACCCGAGATCCTCCGGGCTCACGGTCCGGGACTCCCCCGAGGCCAGGTCGAAGATCCCCGCCGCCCGCAGAACGTCGCGGATCTCCGTCCCGTGGCCTCCCGCATTCATGCGGACCGCACCCCCGACACTCCCGGGGATGCCGACCAGGAACTCGAGACCACCGATCCCCGCCGCCGCCGCCCGCCGAGCGAGAACGGGCAGCGGAACCGCCCCGCCCGCGGCGACGGTCGCCGCGTCGGCATCGACCGTGAGGGCCTCGAAGTCGCCACCGAGCACCACTGCGACACCCGGGAAGCCCGCATCGGCCACGAGGAGATTGGAACCCCGACCGACCACGAGCACGGGCACCCCCGGCGCCGTCGCCCGGGCGTCGGCCACCGCCGCGAGATCGCCGACCGAACCCGCCCTCACCAAGGCGGCAAAGGGCCCGCCGCAGCGGTACGTGGTGAAGTCGGCCGACGGGGCGTCGAGGGTGACTCGGTCGCCGAGGCGGTCGGCGAGTCGGGCGAAGACGCTCACGGCCGGAGTCCCCGATCGGCGAGCCAGGCATCCGGCAGCCGGGTCAGGTCTCCCGCTCCGAGCGTGAGCACCACGTCACCCGGCCGGGCGAGCCGGCGCGGCACGTCGAGGAGATCTTCGGGCCGGGGCAGATACGACACCGCGAGCCGCGGGTGTCGGTCGAGGACCGCGTTCAGCACCGTGCGGCCGGACACTCCCGGTATCGGTTGTTCCCCGGCCGGGTACACGTCGGTGATCACGACCTCGTCGGCCCCCGAGAAGGCGTCGGCGAAGTCGGCGCCGATCGAGGCTGTTCGCGAGAAGCGGTGGGGTTGGAAGACGACGACGACCCGACCCCAACCCGCCCCGCGAGCGGTCGCTATCGCGGCGGCGACCTCCGTCGGAAGGTGGGCGTAGTCGTCGACGAAGGCCACGCCGTCTCGTTCGCCCCGGAACTCGAAGCGGCGCACGACGCCCCGGAACGCTCCGAGTCCGGCGGCCACGGCCTCGGGCGAAACGCCGATGGCGGTCGCGACCGCGACCGCTGCGGTCGCGTTCACACCGACCTTCACCCCGACCGGAACGCTGACCTCGGGCAACGGCCCCGCTCCCGACTCCACCGCCAGGCGTACCCGACCGTCGGCGACGGTCTCGCCGACGAGCCGGACGGTCGCCCCGGCCGAGGCCCCGTAGGTGCGGGCGTCGTGCTCGACCGCGAGACGGGCGGCCACCGGGTCATCGGCGCAGCACCAGCGCACCGGCGCGTCGGCGAGGAAGCGCCCGAACGCTCCGACGAGCGGATCGAAGCCCCCGTGGAAGTCGAGGTGGTCGGGTTCGACGTTCGTGACGACGGCCACCTCGGGCCGCAGCCGGAGGAAGCTCCCGTCGCTCTCGTCGGCTTCGAGCACGAGCCACTCGCCCGACCCGGCCGCCGCGTTCGTCCCGAGCGCCACGACATCGGCACCGATGACGAACCCGGGATCGAGGCCGGCGGCCCGCAGCACCGAGACGAGTAGCGCCGAGGTCGACGTCTTTCCGTGCGATCCCGCCACCGCGATCGTGCGCCGGATGGCGCTCAGAGCACCGAGCGCGACTCCCCGGTGCACGACGGGGATACCGAGGGCGGTCGCCGCACGCAGTTCCACGTTGTCGAGCGGGACGGCCGTCGAGTACACGACCGCATCGATACCGGGCTCGATGTGTTCGGCGCGATTTCCGGGGTTCACCACGACCCCCTCCGCGGCCAGACGGTCGAGCACGGGCGCCGACGCCGAATCGGAGCCGCTGACCCGGTGGCCCATGCCCGCGAGAACCGAGGCCAGGGCACTCATCCCGGCCCCGGCGACCCCGACCAGGTGGACGCGGCGCGGCTGCGCCAGGTCGAGCGCGGGAGCAGAGTCAGCGACCACCGGCGTGCTCCTCGACCACATCGGCGACCCGGCCCGCCGCAGCGGGCGCACCGAGCGAACGAGCGGCGGCGCCCATCGCCGCCAGGCGCCGGGAATCGGCGAGCAGATCCGACACCACGGCAGCCAGCCGCGGGCCGTCACACTCCGGATCGGACAGCAGCACCCCGGCCCCGGCCGACTCGAGGGCGCGGGCGTTTCGGGTCTGGTGGTCGCTCGGGGCACCGGGCAGCGGGACCAGCACGGAGGGCACGCCGACCGCCGTCAACTCGGCCACGGTGCCTGCGCCGGCCCGGCAGACGACGAGCGCCGAGCGCCGGTAGACGTCCTCCATGTGCTCCTCGTAGGCGACGACTTCGTAGTCGAGGGTGTCGTCGTCCTGCCGCGCCGCCGTGACGGCTGCCGCGCAGTCGTCGAAGTACCGAGGGCCGGTCACGAGCCGGACCCGGAAATCGGAGCGGCGCCGCCAGAGGTCGTAGCAGGCGACCGCCGCCTGGTTGACGGACCGGGCGCCCTGCGAGCCGCTGACGACGGTGACGAGTGCGGGATCGGCATCAGGAGCCCGCACCACTCCCGCGACCTCGGACCGCACCGGGTTGCCCGTGAGCGTCGCCCCCGGGAGGTCGGTACCGGGGATCGAGATCACGGGCCGGGCTCCGAGCCGGACCCCGAGCCGGTTGGCGAGCCCCACGGCCGCGTCCTGTTCGTGCACCACGACCGGCACGCGCCGGAGCCGGGCCGCGGCGACGCACGGAAGCGAGGCGTAGCCCCCGAAGCCGACCACCACGACCGGGCGGGTCGTCCGCACGATGCGCAGGGCGGCGAGCAGCGCCCGCACCGCTCCGACGATCGCTTCGACGTTGGCCCACGTCAGTCGCCGCTCCAGACCGCGTCCGGGCAGGAGGTCGATCTCGTAACCCGCCTCGGGGACGACGCGCCCCTCGATCCCCCTCCGTCCGCCGACGAAGCGCACCCGCCAGCCCCGACGCACGAGTTCGTCGGCGACCGCGATCGCCGGATAGGTGTGCCCACCGGTGCCGCCGCCCGCGAAGAGCGCGAGCCGAGGACCGCTCACGACCGGCGGCGGCGCGCCGCGGCGCGCTCCGGCGCCGCTCCCCCCGACGACGCCCCGGGCGGCGAGAGCCGCGCGACGTTGGCAAGGATGCCGGCCGCGAGCATCGTGACGACGAGCGAGGATCCACCCGCCGACAGGAACGGCAGCGTGATCCCGGCCACGGGGAGCACTCCGACCACCGCTCCGAGGTTGATGACGGCCTGACCGGTGATCCACGCAGTGACCCCGGCGGCCATCAGCGCACCGAAGCGGTCGGGGGCCGAGCGCGCAACGGAGAAACCGATGACCGCGAGTCCGGCGAAGGCCGCGAGCACGACGAGGGTGCCGACGAGGCCGAGTTCCTCGCCGATGATCGAGAAGATGAAGTCGGTGTGCGCATTGGGCAGGTAGTGCCACTTCGCTCGGCCGGCGCCGAGGCCGACGCCGAAGACCCCGCCCCGCCCCATCGCCATCACCGACTGGACCGTTTGGTATGCCGCCGCCTCGTGACCCGCCGGATCGAGGAGGGCGAGCATCCGCGAACGCCGATACGGCTCCCACGCCGCCATCACCAGACCGATGCCCGCGACCGGCAGCACCATGGCGCTCAGGATCCGCATCGGGATTCCGGCCACGACGAGCATCGTCAACGCGATGAGGGCGAGCACGACGACGGAGTCCATGTCGGGCTCACGAAAGACCAGGAACGCCAGGACTGCGAAGAACGCGGCGATGGGACCCGCCCACTCCTTCACCCGCTTCGGGTCGAGCAGTGCATCCCCGCGTCGGGCCAGCACCGACGCCGACACGACGAGCAGCGCGAGCTTCGCCACCTCACTGGGCTGCATGCGCAGTTCCCCGAACCCGATCCAGCGGCGCGCGCCGTCGACCGCGATCCCCACGCCGGGAACGAGCACGACCCCGCAGAGCACGACGGCGAGGAGGTAGAGCGGGAGCGCTCCGCTCTGCCACCGGTGATAGTCGATCCGGGCGCCGAGCCAGAACGCTCCGGCCCCGATGAGCAGCCAGATGCTCTGCTTGAGGAAGACGGTCCACGCCGAACCACTGCTGCCGATCGCACTGACCGACGACGCGGAGAGGACCATCAGCAGACCGACGAGGGCGAGCGCGCCCACGAGCACCGTGACGCGCCAGAAGGCTGCCGTCTGGGGCAGCGGAGTCCGCATCCACTCGACCGGCGACGGGCGCCTACGGGCCCGGCGGGCGGCGAGGCGGGGCGAGACGGCCGTCACGGAGCCGACTCCAGGACCCGGCCCCGAACCGCCGCGGCGAAGTCGTCGCCCCGGGCGGCGTATCCGTCGTACGCGTCGAAGGACGCGCACGCGGGCGAGAGCAGGACGACGTCACCGGGACGGGCGAGGGTGGCTGCGACCTCGACCGCATCCGGCACCGACGGGACGGTCACGACCGGAATCGCGGTCGCGGCGAACGCCCCGGCGACCTCGGGGGCGGCCTCCCCGAAAGCGACAACCCCCCGGAGCCGGTCGGCGGGTCCGGCCAGCACCGAGAGGTCGAGTCCCTTGTTACGCCCACCCGCGAGCAATACGACCGACGGGAAGGACGACACAGCACGGACCGCCGCGTCGGGGTTCGTCGCCTTCGAGTCGTCGTACCACCGCACCCCACCAGATTCGCCCACCAGGGCGACGCGGTGGGGCATGGTCTCGTAGGCCGCGAGACCGCTCCGGACTCCCTCCGGAGTCGCACCGGCGGCCGCCGCCGCCGTCGCCGCGGCCAGGGCATTGGTGAGATCGTGTCCGAGCGACCGACGCAGGGACGCCACGGGGGCGATGACCGCGCCGTCGACGGCGATGAGGTCGTCCCCGGCAACCCGCGCGCAGTCCACTGCGTCGGCCCGAACCGACACCCCAACCCGCCGGGCGGGACTGTCGGCCGCGATCGAACGGGCGACCGGGTCGTCGGCATCGAACACGAGCACTGCGTCGGGGCGCTGACCGGTTGTGATGCGCGACTTCGCGGCGGCGTACGCCGCGAAGTCGCCGTGCCAGTCGAGATGGTCGGGGGTCACGGCGAGGAGAACGGCCACAGCCGGCCGGAACGCCGGCGCGAAGGCGAGTTGGAACGACGACACCTCCGCCACGATCACGTCGACGCCGTCGTCACCGACCGCCTCGATAAGCGGTCGCCCGATGTTGCCGGCCGCCACCGCTCTCGTTCCGGAGGCGACGAGCAGGGCGGAGATCAGGCTCGTCACCGTCGTCTTGCCGTTGGTGCCGGTGACCGCGACGACGGGCACCCGGGCCCGATCGGCGGCCAGGTCGATCTCGGCCCGCACGGCAACACCGGCCGATCCGGCCGCGACGACGAGAGGGTGGTCGGGGGCGACGAGCGGACTCGGCACGAGCATGTCGGAGGCGGCGACCCGGGCGACCGCATCGCTCGCCGAGGGAGCCTCCAGGAGTTCCGCCCCGCAGGCGCGTACCGCCGCCGCGCGTTCTCGGTACACCTCGGTCGAACCGGGGTGCTCCTCGATCACGGTGACCGGGGTTCCCTCCGACCGGAGTCGGCGGGCGACGGCAACCCCGGTGCGGGCGCACCCGACGACGACGACTCCGCTCATTCGAGCCCGAACCGGAGGAAGTCGGCGTAGAAGATGCCGACACCGAGCGCGACGCAGATCGCAGCGAAGAGCCAGAATCGCACCGTGACCGTGAACTCGGACCAGCCGCCGAGTTCGAAGTGGTGGTGGATCGGCGCCATCCGGAGCACACGGCGGTGGAAGCCCCGGAACGACACGATCTGGGCCACGACCGACACCGTCTCGATCACGGCGAGACCGGCCAGGAGGGGCAGGAGGAGAGCAGTATTGGTGAGCAACGCGAGGCCTGCCATCGCCCCGCCGATCGGGAGCGCGCCGGTGTCCCCCATGAAGATGCGCGCCGGGGCCGCGTTCCACCAGAGGAACCCGGCACACGCGCCGAGCGCGGCCGCGGCGACCATCGCCGCATCGAGCGCGTGGGCGGGTAGGAATCCGTAGATCTCGGGGTGCCGGAACTCCGTGAACGCGATGATCATGAACGCGCCGAAGGTGAAGGCCGATGAGCCCGCCGCGAGACCGTCGAGCCCGTCGGTGAGGTTGACGGCGTTCGTGGTCGCGTAGATGACCAGGACGGCGAACACCATCCAGCCGATCCGACCCAGGTCGATGCCGAGCGGACGAGTGAACGACAGCTCGGTCGACACGCCGGCGTAGGAGATGGCCAACCAGGCGAACACCGCGGCAACGATCAGGATGCCCGCCGTCTTGCCCCGCTTGCGCAGTCCGAGGTTTCGCTGCGCGCGCACACCCAGGTAGTCGTCGACGAATCCCACGACCCCGAGGCCGACGACGAGGGCGACCAACGACCAGCCCGGGGTCGTGAAGGCGACCGTCGGCCTCCGGATGTGACCGAAGAGGAATCCCACGATCATCGCCCCGACGATCGCGATTCCGCCCATGGTCGGCGTACCCGCCTTCGCTGCGTGCGGGTGCTCGACCGGACCGTCGTCGCGGATGTGGGCTCCGATGCCCCGGCGGCGCAGCGAGCGGATGAGCAACGGGGTGGTCCCGATCGCGACCACGAACGCCGCCGCGGCGGCCATCAGCATCGCGATCAACGGACACCGCTCCCGCTCACGACGCCCCGACCTTCGCCGAGCAGTCGGTCCGCGACCCGCTCCAGGCCGACCGCCCGGCTCGCCTTGCACAGCACGGCGTCTCCGGGGCGCACGATGCCGACGAGGAGATCGGCGGCCGCTGCGGCGTCGGCAACGGTCGCAACCGATGTGGCCGGCCCGGCCGCCGCCGCGATGACGGCTCCGCCGGGTCCGACCCCGACGACCAGGTCGAGGCCGAGGTCGGCCGCTCGCTCGCCGACGCTCCGGTGGGCATCGTCGTGGTGGAGCCCGAGCTCGCGCATGTCACCGAGCACGGCGATACGTCGGCCGGCGACGGTGAGGGCCGCGAGGGCGTCGAGGGCGGCAGTCATCGAGGTCGGGTTCGCGTTGTACGCGTCGTTGAGAACGACGACGCCATCGGTGGTCTCGAGCAATTCCATACGCCACCGGGCGGCAGTCGTGGCCCCCAGAGCGTCGGCCGCGGCGGCGAAGGAGACCCCGAGCGCCTCACGGGCGACGACCGCGGCGGCCGCTGCGTTGGCGGCGTGGTGACCACCGTGGAGCGGCACACGCATCCGGACCCCGTCGAGAGTGAAGGAGGGCCGGAGCCGGTCGTCGAGTACCACCTCCCCGACCCGGTAGTCCGCCGTCTCGACGGTACCGACTGTCACGACCCGGGCCTCGGTCCGAGCCGCCAGCACCGGCGACCAGGGATCGTCGGCGTTCAACACCGCGACCCCGGCGGCGGGCAGCGCCTCCAGCAGTTCCCCGATCACCGCCGCCGCCCCCTCCGGTCCCCCGAGGTGCTCGGCGTGGGCGAGGCCGACGTTGGTGACCACGGCGGCTTCGGGTGTCGCCACCCCGCAGAGCAGCGCCAGATCGCCGGGGCGACGCTCCCCCATCTCGGTGACGAGGACGCGAGCCGCCGCCGGCGTGTTGCAGATCGTGAGGGGAAGACCGAACTCGTTGTTGAAAGAGCCCGGGTTGGCGTGGCAGCCGACGGGGGTGAGGATCGCGGCGAGGAGATCCTTGGTCGAGGTCTTGCCCGTCGAACCCGCGACCGCCACGACCGTGAGGTCGGTGCGACTCCGCCGAAAAGCGCGCGCCACCGTCTGGAGGCCGGCCACGACGTCGGCGACGACGACGAGCGCGCGTCCGGAACCGAGGACGAGGCCGTCGGGCTCGCGGTCGACGAGGGCCACCCGCGCTCCCGCCGCGAATGCTTCGCCGACGAAGTCATGACCGTCGCGGTGGCCCCGCAGAGCGACGAAGCAACCGCCGGGAGGCACGGTGCGCGAGTCGAAGTCCCAGCCCGCGGCAACGGCCGTCGGGTCGCCCGCCACGCGCCCGGACGCGACTTCGGCAAGCGCCGCTGCGGTCCGAACGATCACGCGCACTCCCCGAGGGCGGCCCGGACCTCGGCCCGGTCGTCGAACGGACGGGTGACGCCCGCGACGTTCTGACCGGTCTCGTGACCCTTTCCCGCGATCACGACCACGTCGTCGGGGCGGGCCTCGGCCAACGCCGCCCGGATCGCCAACCGGCGGTCGGTCTCGACCGTCGCCGATGCGGCCGCCGGAATTCCGGTCAGGATCTCGGCGGCGATCGTCTCGGCTCGCTCCGACCGCGGGTTGTCGGCCGTCACGAACACCACATCGGCCCGGCGGGCGGCGACGGCGCCCATCTCCGGCCGCTTGCCCCGGTCCCGGTCACCACCGCAGCCGAACACGACGATGACCCGGCCCGTACCCCGCACGAGCGCGCGGGCCGAGGCGAGAACCGCCTCGAGCGCGTCGGGCGTGTGCGCGTAGTCGACGAAGACCGGGCAGGGGCGGCCTCCGTCGACCCGCTCCATGCGGCCGGGCACACCCCGCGCCCCGGCCAGACCGTGGACGACCGCGTCGGCGGGGAGGTCGAGGAGATCGGCCACCGCCGCGGCCGCCAGCGCATTCGCGACGTTGAAGGCACCGGCGAGGCCGAGGTGTACCCGAGTGCGAAACGTCGGGGTCACGAGGGTGAACTCGCTGCCGTCGGGCCCCGTAGTGCAGTCCTCGGCTCGGACCTCGGCCGCCGGAGTCCGACCGAAGGTGCGCACCGCGAGCCCGGCCGCCGCCGCTCGCTCGGCGACCGCGGCACCGACCGGATCGTCGAGGTTCACTGCCGCCCGGTCGGTGAAGTCCGGCCGCAGGAGTCGCTCCTTGGCCGCCAAGTACGCCTCAGCCGTGCCGTGGAAGTCGAGGTGGTCGTGACCCAGGTTGGTGAAGGCGACGGCGGCGAAACGCGTTCCGTCGACCCGGTACTGGGCGAGAGCATGCGACGACACCTCCATCGCCACCACCTCCACGCCGGCCGTCCGCATCCGGGCGAGGGTGTCCTGGAGTGCCGGGGCCTCGGGGGTCGTGTGCGCCGACGCCTCGGAAACGCCGGCGAACCGGGTCTCGACGGTGCCCAGCACCCCGGTTCTGCGGCCGGAGGATTCGGCCACGCCTTCGACGAGGGTCGTGGTGGTCGTCTTCCCGTTGGTGCCCGTGACCCCGACGACGGTCATCGCCCGCGAGGGTTCACCGGCGAGGCGGGCCGCTATCGGCCCGACCACGGCCCGCACCGACGGAACCCGCACCTGCGGAACCGGCACGGACACGGGGTACTCCACGAGACAGGCGACCGCACCGTTGCGCACCGCCTCGGCGGCGTAATCGTGCCCGTCGTGCCGGGCCCCGGCAATGCACGCGAAGAGCGATCCGGGCCCGACCTCGCGGTGGTCGATAACGACGGCACCGATCTCGACGTCGGCGTCGCCTCTGATCTCGGGACCCGGGTCGGGAGCGGCGGCAGCGCTCCCCGAACCCGCGACGAGGTCGTGCAGGCGCACGGTCGACCCTTACCTGGTCGGGGACGGGACGGAGTCGAGGCTAGCGGTCGATCCCGCCCCGGCCGACCGTTTCGGGATCCGACTCGCGGCCGGCGTCCGAGCGGCCAGGAGAGCCTCGAGGGCCGGACCGTGGGGCACGTCGCAGCCGACTCCCTTCTCGGCGGACCGCCGCCGGGCCGCCGCGAACTGACCGTCGGCGGGATCGTCGGGCGCTACGCCGGCCCGGGTCAGGACGAACCGCATGATCTCCGACCAGACCGGAGCGGCCACGACCCCACCGGTGAGGTGGGGGTCGGCGGGCGAGTCGACGACCACGATCGTGGCGAAGCGCGGCCGGGCGGCCGGTGCGAACCCGATGAACGACACGATCTTGGAACTCGTGTAGACGCCGTCGACCTGCTTCTTCGTCGTTCCGGTCTTGCCCGCCACCGCGTAGCCCGGGATCGCCGCGCACGCCCCGGTACCCGCCCCGACCACTCGGCGCAGCATCGCGGTCATCGTCCGGGCGGTCGCACGCGACACCACACGGCGGCCCGACGGAACCGGGTCGACCCTGCGGCGGCCGTCGGGGTCGACGATCGCCTCGCGGAGGTGAAGCGGTCGCGAGACTCCTTCGTTGGCAACGGTTGCGAACACCCCGAGCATCTGCGCCGCGGATACTGCGGCGCCGTACCCGATCGCGGCCGAGAACCGGCCCGTCGCGTAGTACTCACCCGGATCCGTGAGCAGTCCGTTCGACTGGCCCGGCCACGTGATCGTGGTCCGGCGCCCGAGACCGAACGCTCGTTGGGCGGCCCCCATCTCGGCGTTCGTGAGCCGCTGGGCGATCTTGATGGTCCCGACGTTGGAGGACTCCCGCAGGATGTCGGTCGTCGTCCACCTCTCGGTCGGGTGGGGCTCCGCATCCCGGTACGCCTCCTCGGCGCCGGGAACCGTGAAGCGGTCGGGCACCTCGAAGGTCGTCTGCGGTCCGACCCGGCCGTGCTGGAGCGCCCAGGACAGTGTGACGACCTTCATCGTCGAACCCGGTTCGTAGAGGTCGGTGAGCGCCACATTGCGGTCGTAGGGACCCGCGGTCGCCCCCCGGCCGCCCGCACCGCGCACCGACGCCACCGCCAGCACATCGCCGTCGCGCAGGTCGACGACCATCGCCGTCCCCCCGGCCGCGCCGGTCGCCGTGACCTGATCGATCAGCGAGTGCTCGGCCTGCCACTGGACGTCCTCGTCGAGGGTCAGCACGACGTCGGACCCGCGGCGGGCGGGAATCGCCACCCGCCGGGTGCCGGGGATCTCCTTGCCTCCCGGGTCGACCTCGACCTCGATCCGGCCCGGCGTACCCGTGAGGAGGTCGTGGTACAAGCCTTCGATACCGACGGCACTGCCGGGCGGATCACCCCCCACCCGTCCCAGGATCGACGCGGCGAGCGGCCCGGCCGGGTAGCTGCGGTCGGGTTCCTCCACGAAACCGATGCCCGGGAGCTTCAGCGCCCGGACCGCGGCCTGGACCCGGTCGGACACCGTACGGGCGAGGTACCGGAACCGGAAGCGGCGATCGGAGAGCTGACCGACGAGGAAGTCCCGGTCGACCCCGAGGACGGGGGCGAGCACCTCGGCCGTTCCCGCCGGGTCGAGGACGTACGTGGGGTCGGCGTACACCGTCGAGCGGCGAACGGTGAGGGCGAGGTCGCGCCCGTTGCGGTCGAAGACGCTCCCCCGGTCGGCCGGAATATCGGACCGGTGCAGCGACTGGGCGACGGCCCGGCGCGCGTAGACGTCGCCGTTCAGAGCCTGGACCTGCACCACTCGGACACCGAGAAGCGCGAAGGCGACGACGACCACCCCGGCGCACCACCGGAGTCGGCGACCCAGCGGATCAGCGGTCTCGACCAAGAGCCGGCTTCGCCCGGAGGTAGCGGTCGGTCGCGAGCGATACGGGCGCGGCGTCGGTGGGTTCCGGTCGCGGCGCGGCACGGGGCACCGAGATGAACTCGGTGCGAGGGGCGGGTTCCATCCCGAAGCGTCGAGCCGCCGCCGTCACCGCCGCCGGGCTGGCCAGACGGGCGACCTCCTCGCGCAGACGCTGGTAGCGCAGCTGTTCGGTGTCGCGCGTGCGCTCGAGCGAGTCGATACGAACGGCGGACTGCGCCATTGCCGCCCAGAATCCGGCCAGGAGGAAGGCCGAGACCACCACGACGACGATCGGTAGCACGACGACGCGGCGACGGGCGACGGGATCCCCGACCACTCGGAGGTGCCGGGCCTCGGGGCGCGCCGGAGCGAGCGCGACCCGCGCGGTCGCGCTCACGCGACGGCGTCGATGACGTCGACGGGCGCGGCCAGCCGCTCCACAGCGCGCAACCGGGCGCTCTCGGCCCGCGGATTCGCAGCGACCTCGTCGGCGGCGGGGCGCAGCGGACGTCGGGTCAGGAGGCGGACCATCGCGGCGGGGGCCGGGGCCGGAACCGGGAGCCCACGGGGCTCGGCGGCCGCGGCCCGGTCGCCCGACCACTCGGTGAAGCGCCCCTTCACGATCCGGTCCTCGAGCGAGTGGTACGCGAGGACGAGGATCCGCCCCTCGGGCCCGACGAGGTGCACCGACTCGTCGAGTCCCGCCTCCAGGCTCTCGAGTTCGCGGTTGACCTCCATGCGGATCGCCTGGAAGGTGCGCCGGGCCGGGTGCGGGCCGCGCCGGCGAGCGGCGGCGGGAATCGCGTCGCGCACCACGTCGGCCAACCGGGCCGTGGTCAGGACCGGCCGGGCGGCCACGATCGCGTGGGCGATCCGGCGGGCGAAGCGCTCCTCGCCGAAGCTCGCGATCACGCCGGCCAGGCGGGCCTCGTCGTACTCGTTCACGACCTCGGCGGCCGACAGGTCCTGGCGGATGTCCATCCGCATGTCGAGCGGGGCGTCGTAACGGTACGAGAACCCCCGCTCGGCCCGATCGAGTTGCGGACTGCTGACCCCGAGGTCCATCAGGATGCCCATGACGCGCTCCCCCTCACCGTGTCGTTCGACGATCCCGCCGATTCCTTCGAATCCCCCCTGCACCACCCGAACTCGTCCGCCGAAGCGGGCGAGCCGGGCCCGAGCCGCCGTCACGGCCCGGGCGTCGCGGTCGATGCCGAGCACCTGCACGTCGGCCCTCGCCTCGAGCACGAGCGAGGCGTGTCCTCCGCCTCCGACCGTGCAGTCGACGAGCAGCCCCGCCGGTGCCGGGAGCAGGAGCTCCACCACTTCCCGGCCCATGACCGGGAGATGCCCGAACTCCTCCACCTGGCTCCTCGCCGCTCCCCCGGGGCCGTTCGGCCACCGAACCCGTCTCCAGCCCCCCGGACCGACTGGTGTCGCCCGGGATGTCTCCCCGGGTCGACGACGGCTGAAAGCGGGCGGAGTAGGGGCCAACAACCGCGCCGACCGAGGGGCTGGAGACGGGGCCGGGACTCTTCCGACCCGTCGTTGTTGTCAATCGCCCGCCGAGAGGCCGGCGGGCCGTGCACTCACATGAAGTTCTCGACCCCGACCCCGCTGACCAGCACCGCTGACCCCCGGGAGTCGCGCTCGGCGTAGCGCCGGGCGTCCCAGATCTGGAAGTGGTCGAAGTTGCCGACGATGACCACGTCGCGCTCGAGACCCGCGTGCGCCTTGGCCTTCGGCGGGATCGGGATGCGCCCCTGCCGATCGGGAACGAAGTCGGTCGAGCCGGCGAAGATCGCCCGGGCGGCGTCACGCTGCTCGGGACCCTGTTCGCGGGCAGCGGCGACCTTCGCGGCGAAGGTCTCGAAGGCATCGCTCGTGTAGACGCCGAGGCATCCGTCGATCGCGCTGACCATCACCCCTCCCCCCTCGAGTCGCTCCCGGAAACGCGCCGGGAGGATCACGCGGCCCTTCGCATCGAGTGAGCGTGGGTGCTCACCGAGGAAGGGGCGCTGGTGCTCCCCCACGGACATGCCTTCTCCGTCTCCCGTGCCCCTCCCGGGGCATTGCGTCCTGTACGTCTCGGAGCGGTTCCCCTGCCGTCGCACCCTCGGGGCGCCGACTCAGGACCACTCCCTTTCCCTCCACCGCTCGCCACAATACGCCCTTTCCCTCCACTTCGTCAACCTCATCCACCCCACGGACCCCGGAATTGCTCCGGAACCCCACCCGTCACGGGCCGGGTGGGCCGATCGGGACCTCGTGGCCGATGATGGGGACCGTGATCGAGCCGATCGGGAGCAGACCGTGAACCCGATGCGGGCGGCCCGGGCGGCCGTCGGCGCCCTGGTCGCGGTGCAGGGCGAGGCCCTGCGCCGCCTGGGCTTGGCGCAGGACCCCGAGGATCGGGCCCGGATCGAGGCTTCGGCCGAGGCCCGGGCGATCGTCGCTGCCGCCGAGGCCGAGGCCGAGGCGATCCGCCGGAACGCGCAGACGACCGCCGAGGGAATCGTCCGGCTGGCCGAGGAGGAGCGGCGCGACCTGCGACGCGACGCCGGTTGACGCCCTCCGCTCAGGCGGGGATGGCGGATACCTCGCGACGGTAGGGACGCCACGAGGACGCGAGCTCGCCGGCCACGGCGACGAAGGCCGCGTGCACGTGCGGGGCGGCAGGAGCGCGCCGCGGGTGCATCGCACACTCGTGCGGAAGTCGGTCCTCCTTGCGGGCGTTGCACGCCCGGCACGAGGCCACGATGTTCTCCCACGAATGGGTACCGCCGCGCGAGCGGGGCACCACGTGGTCGAGGTTCTCGGCGGGTCGCCCGCAGTACTGACACCGACCACCGTCGCGAGCGAAGACGTTGCGGCGCGACAGCGGTGCCACGGCCCGGTGGGGAACGCGCACGAACTGCACGAGACGGATCACACTCGGAACTGCGACCGACCTCCGCTCCGAGCGCAACACACCGCGGCCCGGTTGGAGAACCTCGGCCTTACCACCCAAGACGAGTACGACCGCCCGCCGCACCGGGACGACCGACAACGGCTCGAAACTGGCATTGAGCAGCAGTACGCGCGCCATGCCCTCAGCCCCCGGCGCCGCCGCTCATCCCCGGCGCGCCCGTCGTCGGACCCGCTCGGTGGCGCGGCACCACTCGAGGTACCGAATGACCTCGTGGGGTTGCGGAGTGCCGTCGGCCCCGTAGGCGGTTTCGATCCGGAACCGCACGTACGCCGGATCGGGTCGCGGGATTCGCGGCGGGACCCGCCACCAGTCCCGGGGCACCGCCCGGAGACCCTGCCGGATCGCCGTGACCCAGAGCCGGGGCCGGACGACGACTGCCCGCAGGACCCGTCCGTGGCCGCGGCCCCCGTCGGACACCGTCGTCAGTCGTCCTCGCGCCGGAAGCGCTCGCGCCAGGAACGACCCTGGTCGCCGATCGCACCCCGGAGGTTGCCGCCGATCGGGCGCCCGCCGGAGAGGGACTGCACGCCGGCCCGACCCATCGTGCGGGCCTGACGCTCGATCACGAGCGAGCACGCCAGCATGACGGCGAAGCCGAGCGCCCCCACCCAGACGCTGGCCGCGAAGGTCATCACGAGCAGGACGAGCCCACCGACGAATCCGAGAGCAGCCCACCGGATCACCCGGGCCGAGTGCCGGTAGATCGTCGTCTTCGAGACCTGCTCGGCGAGCGCGGGATCGGAGGCGTGCAAGTGCGCCTCGATCTCGCGGAGGATCTTCTGCTCCTCGTCGGAGAGCGGCATGGGGACAGTCTCGCGCGCCGCCGGGGGTCGATCCAACGCGGCCCCGCCTAGCCGAGCCCGTACCCGACCGGGGCTCCGCCCGCCGCCGCCGAACGGTAGGCCGCATCGACGATGCGGTGAGCGGCGAGCGCCTCCTCCGCCGAAGGGGCGCCGGGTCGCCCGGCGGCCAGACCGTCGAGGAACCGCTTCGTCGGCGCGGCGTACAACGACAACGCGTCACGGTGCTCGGGGGCGACGGCCAGGCGATCGGCCCACTCCGGGCGCTCCCCGGGCACGAGGTCCGTCCCCTCGGAGCGCTCCACCCGCAGGGGTCCCAGGTTGTCGTCGTCGGTCCAGAGGAGGGCGTCCTCGCAGAAGACCTCGAGCCGCCGGCTCGACTCGCGTGCGGTCACCTGGTGCCAGACGCTCGTGAGCTGGGCCGTCGCGCCGTCCGGAAACGCGAGGGAAACGGCCGCGACGTCGTCGATCCCCGCGTACCCGAACCGACCCGCCACCGACGCGCTGACCTGCTCCGGCTCCCCGAGCATCCAGCGCAGGAGGTCGACGTCGTGGATCGAGTGCTCGAGCAGCGTCCCGCCGCCGGCGTGCTCGACCTCGCCCCGCCAACTCGAGCGGTAGGTTCCCCGCACGGGGAAGTACTGGTCGTCGCGAAAGACCGCGGCCAGCACCCGGCCGTGCTCTCCGCTCGCGAGACGACGCCGAAGCTCGCCGAACACCGGCGCGGCCCGCAGCACGAGACCGACCTGGTGGGGCACTGCGGCGAGCGCCACCGCGACCGACTCGGCCTCGGCCAGGTTGCGCCCCAACGGCTTCTCGCAGAACACGGCCCGGCCCGCGTCGGCCGCCGCCCGTACCGCCGAGGCGTGACCCGACGTCCACGTGCAGATCCACAGCACATCGACGGCTCCGACCAGGCCGTCGAGATCGGGGAACGCCCGGGCCCCGAACCGCTCCGCGAAGCGCTCGGCTCGCGCCGGGTCCGTATCGAAGGTCGCGCTCAGATCGGCCTCGACCAAACCCGCGGCCGCGAGTTCGGTGATCGCGTGAGCGTGGGCCGCACCGATGTGGCCGCACCCGACGAGGCCGATGCGCATCATCGGCCCGTCCCCCGCTCGGGTTCGAGCAGGACCGCCGGTTGCACGGCAGCCCGGCCGTACCGGGCCCGAACCTCGTCGACCGCACGGTCGAGCACGCCCCGCCGGGCCGTCGCGGCCCGGTTCAGCGCCTCGGCGTCGACGAGGAGTTCGGTCTGACTCTCCCCCGCACCCTCCACGAGGTTCGATGCCGTGATACCGAGGAGCCGCACGCCCCGGGCCGGGTCGAACCCGTCGAGCAGCGTCCGGGCCGCGTCCACCACGGCCGTCGTGACCGCCGTCGCCTCCGGGAGCGTTCGGGCCCGCGTCCGGGTCTCGAAGTCACCGAACCGGATCTTCAGGGTGACGGTGCGCGCCGCGAACCCGGCACTGCGGAGTCGGCCCGCCACGCGGTCGGCCAGACGGAGCAGCTCGCGCTCGCAGTCGGCGCGATCGGTGAGATCGACCGCGAAGGTCTCCTCGGCCCCGATCGACTTCGCCGCTCCCCCGGGCACGACCGGCCGCGGGTCGTCGTTGCGAGCGAGGGCCACCAGGTGGGCGGCGAGGCCCGCTCCGAGGGTCGGCTCGAGTCCCGCCCGCCCAACCCGTACGAGGTCGCCGATCCGCGTCACGCCCAGTCGCTCGAGCCGGACGAGCGTTGCGGGCCCGACTCCCCAGCAACGCGCCACCGGAAGCGGGGCGAGGAAGGCCTCGGCCCCGGCGGCGGACACCTCGAGCAGTCCGTCGGGCTTGGCCAGGTCGCTCGCCACCTTGGCCAGGAACTTGGTGGATGCGACCCCGACCGATGCCGTCAGCCCCGTCCCGGCCGTGATCGCCTCCCGGAGGCGCCTCCCCACCTCACCCGGTTCTCCCACCCGGCGCCGGGCGCCCGTGACGTCGAGGAAGGCCTCGTCGATCGAGAGCTGCTCGACCAGGGGCGAGAAGGTTCCGACGATCGCCATCACCGCCGCACTCGCCTCGCGGTATCGACCCGGACGCGGGGAAACGAAGACGGCCCCCGGACACGCCCGCCGAGCCGCCACGACCGGCATCGCCGACCGCACCCCGAAGGTGCGCGCCTCGTAGCTGGCGGCGGCGACCACCCCGCGCCCTCCGGTACCTCCGACGACGACCGGCCGCCCGCGCAAGGTCGGGTCGTCGAGCTGCTCGACCGACGCGAAGAATGCATCGAGGTCGACGTGGAGGATCGCGCGGTCAGCCGCCGACACCGCTCGGCCCCCCGGTGCGCACCACCCGCAGATCGGCGCGCGAGGTGCCGTGCACCTCGTAGTGGAATGCGACGCCGGCACCCGGCGCCCAGCGGTCGCGCAGCCAGGCCCCGATCGGCTCGCTCGCCCACGGGGCGCCCGAGGCCAGCAACTCGCCGCACCGATCGGGCGGGACGAACGCCGCCTCGACCACGATGCCGTCGGGGTCGTCGACCCGCAGAGCGCCCGAAAAGGCCACTGCCAAGTGCACCTCGCACCGCATGACCCAACCCATACCGGGCGCACGGGCCTGCACCTCGTAGAGGGGCCCGGTCCACTCGTGGACGAGCAGGCCCGTCTCCTCGTTCACCTCGCGGGTGAGCCCGCTCAGGAGGTCGGCATCCTCGGGATCGACGACCCCGCCCGGGGTGCTCCAGTCCTCGCGACCGCCGTGCCGGCGATTGCGCACGAGGAGCACGCCGTCAGCGATCTCGATCAGCGCGCCGGCCACGGTCCACTCACGCAGGGCCATCGCCGAGAGACTACGTTCGCTGCCGGTGACGACACCCGAGCACCCGAACCTTCCCCGCCGGGGAGTACTCGCGCTCGCGTTCCTCGGGATCGCTGCGGCCGGAATCCTCGGCGGAACGATCGGCTACGGCCTCGTCGGAGTGTCGTGCTCCGACGCCCCGACCCGGGCCGAGCGACTGCTCACCGAAGCCGTGCCCGGGTTCACCGCGGCCGGCGGCTCGTGCGCGGTGTCCGCACTCGTCGTCGCGCTCGTGGCGACCGCCGGATCGGCGATCGGGGCCGGCGTCGTGACCGTACTCCTGCTGCGGTCGCAGTCGGAGTGGCGCGGACACGCCCCGCGATCGACCCGCCCGCGCTGAGACCTCGGCCGCCGTCGCGTCAGGCGAGAACGACGCGCCGGAACGCCTCGGCGCACCGGAGTCCGGCGACCCGCCCGGCATCAGCCGCCGCGTCGCGGAGGAACTCGGCGAGGAGGTCGCCACCGTCGGGGACCTGGCTGGCGTGCCGGAGGACGGCCTCGATCTTCCGATCGATCGTGGCCCCGATGTCGACCCAGTGGTTGGGCTCGCGCGTGCCCGACAGCCACAGCTCGTGTACCCGGTGGGGTGCGAGACCCTCCGCCCGCAGTTCGGGGAAGTAGTGCACACCCGCCGCGGCCGGAGCCACGGCGTCGAGCGCCGCCCATCCCGTGACCCGGTGGTCGCGGTGGTTCACGTAGCCGTCGCCGAGGAACACTGCGGTCGGATCGGGACAGCACACGATGTCGGGCCGGAGCCGCCGCACCAGGCGCACGAGCTCGACCCGCAGAGCGCGGTCGTCGACCAACTCGCCGTCGTCGTGATCGAGGTGATGGGTCTCCGCTACTCCGAGCACCCGCGCCGCCGCTGCGGCCTCTTCGACGCGGGTCGCCGCCAATGCATCGGTGTCGGCTCCGGGGTCGTCGGTGCCCTTGTCGCCGCGGGTCGTGATCACCACGTGCACCGCCGCTCCCGCGTCGGCCCAGCGGGCGAGCGTTCCGCCCGCCGAAACCTCGGGGTCGTCGGGGTGCGCGTAGACCGCGAGCACACGGCCGGGCGCGGCCGGATCGCTCACCGGCCGTCCGTCACCGATCGCGCCAGTCGGGAACGACCGGACGGATCAGCCCCTCCTGGATCACCATGACCGCCAGCGCACCCTCGTGGGTGTAGATGAAGCCCTCGCCGAGACCGCGGGCCCCGACCGCCGAGGGGCTCTTCTGGTGGTAGAGGAGCCACTCGTCGGCCCGGAAAGGCCGGTGGAACCACATCGCGTGGTCGAGGCTGGCCATCTGGAACCGGTCGTCGTCCCACGAGCGGGCGTGGGCGAGCACCGCCGTGTCGAGGAGGGTCAGGTCGGAGGCGTACGCGACGACGCAGGCGTGGAGCAGCGGGTCGTCGGGCAGGGCACCGTCGGCCCGGAACCACACCAGCTGTTCCGCGTCACGCTGACCGGGCTCGGGGTCGAGCCACCGGGGCGGACGCGACGATCGCGTATCGATCGGGCGGTCCCGCTTGATCCAGTCGACGAAGTCGGCGGGGAATTCCGAGAGGTGCGGCTCGAGCCGCTCGCGGATGGTCGGCAACGTCTCGGGGTCGGGCGCCTCCGGCATCGGGTACTGGTGCTCGGGTCCCTCCTCCACGATCTGGAACGAGGCCTGGAGGTTGAAGATCGCCCGACCGTGCTGGATCGCCACGACGCGGCGGGTCGTGAACGTGCGACCGTCGCGGATCCGGTCGACTTCGTAGACGATCGGCACCCGGGGATCCCCCGGCCGCAGGAAGTAGGCGTGGAGCGAGTGCACGGGCCGGTCCCGGTCGACCGTGCGCCCGGCGGCCACGAGGGCCTGCGACGCGACCTGACCCCCGAAGACGCGCTGCCGGTCCTCCTCCGGGCTCACACCCCGGAACAGGTTGACCTCGAGCTGTTCGAGCTCGAGGATCGCGATGAGGTCTTCGACGGCGCGTCCCACTGGACGAGCAATCTACCGAGGCTCAGCTCGTGAGCACCCGAGCGGCAGCCGCGAGTCGCTCGTCGACGGTCTTGAGCGCGGCGACGGCCTCCCCCAGCGGTACGCGCACGACGTCGGTCCCGCGCAGCGCCACCATTACGCCGAGGTCAGCCTCGTGCGCCGCGTCGGCCGCCTCGATTCCGAAGCGGGTCGCGATGACGCGATCGAACGCCGTGGGAGTCCCGCCCCGGAGGACGTGGCCGAGCACCGTGACCCGGGACTCGAACCCCGTGCGGTGCTCGATCTCCTCGGCGATACGGGAGCCGATCCCTCCGAGCCGGACGTGCCCGAACTCGTCGGTCGCCGCCTCCTGCACCGCCATCGTGCCCGCCACGGGAACCGCACCCTCCGCGGCCACCACGATCGAGAACTCGGCGCCTCGGCGGTGTCGGGCCTCGATCCGGGCGCATACGTCGGCGATGGAGAACGGCTCCTCCGGGACGAGGATGACATCGGCCCCGCCCGCGAGACCGGCGTAGGTCGCGATCCACCCCGCGTGGCGACCCATCACCTCGACCACCATGACCCGGTCGTGGCTCTCGGCGGTGGTGTGGAGGCGGTCTATCGCGTCGGTCGCGACCTGCACCGCGGTGTGGAAGCCGAACGTGAAGTCGGTGCCGTCGAGGTCGTTGTCGATCGTCTTGGGCACTCCGACGACGCCGATTCCCGCGTCGGCGAGCCGTCGGGCGACGCCGAGGGTGTCCTCCCCGCCGATGGCGATCAGGACGTCGATCCCGTCACGGGCCAGGGTCGTCGCGACCCGCTCGGGCCCGTCGACGTCCTTATAGGGGTTCGTGCGCGAGGTCCCGAGGATCGTGCCGCCGCGAGGCAGAAGGCCGCGGACCGCCGCGAGGTCGAGGGGCACCGACTCACCCGCCATCACTCCCCGCCACCCGTGCCGGTAACCGACGATCGCGTGCCCGCGTTCCGTCGCCGATCGCCGCACCACGGCACGGATCACCGCGTTGAGACCGGGGCAGTCGCCCCCACCGGTCAGAACTCCGAACCGCATCGTTGCTCCCCTCCCCGCCGCCGGGCGGCGCCGTGGGCGTATCCTGCCGTGCCGCCGAGCCTCGTATGGAACGGATTCCCACTCCCGCCGCGCGCCAACCGTCCCGCCGTCGTGGCGCGGGCACCGAGCGCCACCTCCGCCGGCTCCTGCGCGGCGGCGAGCACCTCCGGGCCTGGGGTCGGGCCTGGGTGTCGACCGAGGGTCCGCTCCCCCGCCTGCTCACCGCTCGCACGCTCGACCACGTCGTCCTCACCGACGACCACCTGCTCCTCTACTCCACCGGCTTCTTCTCGCGTCTCCCCCGCCGCCGCGTCTACTCCGGACGGCTCGCGCACCTGATCGTCGCCGAGCGCGGCCCCCGGACGGTCGCCGTGTGGACGAAGGGACGGCGCCCGCTCCGCCTCGAGTTCCTCCGGTCGGCCGACGGGGCCCGGACCGCCCAGACGATCGTCGCCGCTGTTCGCGAGCACGCCGATCAAGCCGGGTTCGCCGGATCGGTCCCGACCACCGCACAACCGATACCCCCGCCCTTCGAGGAGACGGCCCCATGACCTGTGTGATCGCGATCGACGCCGGCACGACCGGAGTGCGCTCCTTCGCCGTCGGAGCCGACGGCCGTCCCCTGCTGCACGCGTACCGCGAGTTCCCCCAGCACTTCCCCCAGCCGGGTCGGGTCGAGCACGACGCCGAAGACATCTGGCGGGTAACGGTCGAGACCCTGTCCGAGGTCGTCGCCGCGCTCGACGCGCGGGGCGAGTCGGTCGCTGCGATCGGCATCACGAACCAGCGCGAGACCGTCGTCACCTGGGACCGGACGACCGGCCGACCCGCGGCGCGGGCGATCGTCTGGCAGGACCGCCGAACCGCCGACCGGTGCGACGCACTGCGCGCCGAGGGCCTCGAGCCGACGATCCGGCAGACGACGGGGCTCGTGCTCGACCCCTACTTCTCCGCGACCAAACTCGAGTGGCTACTCACCGAGGGCGGCGTCACTGCCGGTCCCGCGCTGGCGTTCGGCACGGTCGACGCGTGGATCCTGTGGAACCTGACCGGAGGGGCCGACGGGGGCGTGCACGCCACCGACCCCTCCAACGCCAGCCGCACGATGCTCTACGACATCGGACGCGGCGAATGGTCGACCGATCTCGCTGACCGGTTCGGAGTGCCCGCCTCCTGCCTTCCGGCGGTACTGCCGTCGAGCGGACGATTCGGCGTCACCGACCCCGCCCGGGCGGCCGGGCTCCGGGTCCCGGTGAGCGGCATCGCGGGCGACCAGCAGGCCGCACTCTTCGGTCAGGCCTGCGTCGAGCCCGGCATGACCAAGAACACCTACGGGACCGGCTCGTTCGTCCTGACCAACGTCGGCTCGACCCGGCCCGAGCCCGTCGACGGACTGCTCACGACGGTCGCCTGGTCGCTCGCGCCCGGAGAGGTCACCTACGCGATGGAGGGAGCGATCTTCGTGACCGGCGCCGCGATCCAGTGGCTGCGCGACGGACTCGAAATCATCGGCGACGCCGCCGAGACCGGACCCCTCGCCGCGTCGGTCCCCGACACGGGTGGCGTCTTCCTGGTCCCGGCCTTCACCGGCCTCGGCTCGCCCTGGTGGGATCCGTACGCCCGCGGCACGATCACCGGGATCACCCGGGGCACGACCCGGGCCCACATCGCCCGGGCGGCGGTCGAGGCGATGGCCTTCCAGACCGCCGACGTCGTCGACGCCATCACCGCGGCCAGCGGAACCGCACCGACCGAGATGCGCGTCGACGGTGGCGCGTCGGTGATGGATCTGCTCTGCGGATTCCAGGCCGACCTGCTCGGAATCCCGGTGCGCCGGGCCGCCGTCGCCGAGACCACGGCTCTCGGTGCGGCATTTCTCGCCGGTCTCGCCGAAGGGGTGTGGGAGTCGCCGGCGGCGGTCAACGCCACGTGGTCGGCCGACGCCTCGTTCGCGCCGAGCGGTGGGGCCGAGATTCCCGCCCGCCGGGCCGCGTGGCACCGGGCGGTGGAACGCTCGCGGAACTGGGCCCGCGACGACATCGCGACCTGAGTCCGCCGACGGGACTCAGCCGAGTTTCGTCAGGCCCTTGCGGAGGTGGCGGATCGCCTGCTTGATCCGCTGCTCGTTCTCGACGAGAGCGAACCGCACGAACCCCTCGCCGCCCGGTCCGAAGCCCGATCCGGGCGACACCGCGACCCGGGCCTCCTGAACGCACATCGTGGCGAATTCGAGGCTCGTCATGTCGGCGTAGGGCTCGGGAATAGGCGCCCAGGCGAACATCGTCCCGCGGGGTCGCTCGATCGGCCAGCCGATGCGAGCGAGACCGTCGACGAGTGCGTCGCGCCGACCCCGGTAGACCTCCTTCACCTCGAGCGGGAAGTCGGGCAGTTCGTTCATCGCCACGGTGGCCGCGATCTGCACCGGTTGGAACGAGCCGTAGTCGAGGTACGACTTGAGCTTCGCGAGCGCCCCGACCACCTCGGGGTTGCCGACGAGGAAGCCCATACGCCAGCCCGCCATCGAGAACGACTTCGTGAGCGTGTAGAGCTCGACCGCGACGTCCTTGGCTCCCGGCACCTGCAGGATCGACGGTGGCTCGTAATCGTCGAAGCCCAGTTCGGCGTACGCGAAGTCGTGCACGACGAGCATCTCGCGTTCGCGCGCGAACTCCACGAGCCGGGCCATGTAGTCGAGGTCGACGCAGGCCGTGGTGGGGTTGTGCGGGAAGGAGGCGACGATGACCCGCGGCCGCGGCCACGCCTGCTCCCACGCCCCGGCCAGGTTCGCGAAGAAGTCCTGGTCGGGCCCGAGGCGCACGTAGTGGACGGCCGCACCCGCCAGGATCGGACCCCAGATGTGGATCGGGTACGAGGGCGAGGGGACCAGGGCGCTGTCACCGGGGCCGAGCAGGGCCAGCATCAGGTGGGAGAACCCCTCCTTGGCCCCGATGGTCGCGCAGACCTCCGTCTCGAAGTCGAGAGTGACGCCGAAGCGCCGGGAGTAGAGGTCGGCGAGCGCGAGCCGGAGCTTCGGGATACCCCGGCTCATCGAGTAGCGATGGTTGCGCGGATTGCGGACCGCCTCGACCAACTTGTCGATTGCGAGCGGCGAGGGCGGGATGTCGGGGTTGCCGAACGCGAGGTCGATGACGTCCTCTCCGGCCCGGCGCAGCTCCTTCTTGAGCGCGTCGACCTGGGCGAACGCGTACGGCGGCAGCGCGTTGATCCGGCGGAACTCCATGAGCGAACGGTACCAGTCGCCCCGACGAGCCCCGGTAGGTTTCCGGCCGTGCCCGAAGCGGTTCTCCTCGACGTCGGCGGCGTCTTCTTCGTCCCGGAGCACACCCGGATCACGGGGGCTCTGGCCCGGGCCGGAATGACGGCGCCGATCGCCGACCTCGACCGCGCCCACTACGCGGGGGCCCACGCCTTCCCCGTACGCGACGAACTCGACTGGGCGCCTGCGTGGCGCTGCTACCTCGAGGGCTACATCGATGCGTGCGGGGTCACGGCCGACCGACGCGAAGAGGTGCACCGGCACCTCGACAGCGAGTTCGCCGACGCCGCTCTCTGGGTACAGGAATTGCCGGGCGCTCGCGCCGGTCTCGCCGCGCTCGCCGCGACGGGGGTGCGACTGGGCATCGTGTCGAACGCCGACGGCCTTATCGGTGCTCGCCTCGCCGAGGCGGGCATCCTCCAGGTCGGTCCCGGTCCCGGCGTTGCCGTCGAGTGCGTAATCGACTCGGGTGCAGTCGGGGTCCTGAAACCCGACCCGCGCATCTTCCGCATGGCGCTCATGGCGATGGACCTCGAGCCCGATGCCGTCTGGTACGTCGGCGACATGGCCGGCATCGATGTGGTCGGTGCCCGGGCCGCCGGGATCCGACCGTTTCTCATGGATCCGTACGCCTTCGCGGCCGGCGCCGACCACGATCGGATCGGCTCGCTGGCCGAGCTCGCGGCGCTCATCGGCTGACCGGCACCCGCTCGCCGGTCGTCACCCGGCGATCAGGCCTCGACCCCGACCTCGACCGGCTCGGCGTAGAACTGCCGGTACCACTTGCGGAACTGCATGATCGGCCCGTCGGTGTCGGCCAGCGCCGGAACCGGGATGAACGTCTTGTTCTCCCAGATCGGCTGGTCTTCCTGGACCTGCTTGTTGATCTCGCGCACGAACGCATCGGCCACGGTGGACGTCATGCGCTCGTCGTCGAACTTGCGGACGATGAAGTTGAACCGCACCCGAGTCGTCTCGCGATCGATCGGCGTGGTGGTCGCGATGTTGATCGCGTCGACGATGCCACTGAAGGAGACCCTCGAGAACCCCGGCCCGTAGTTGTAGACGTCGATGCGGCCGTGGGTGACCCCCCGCGGTGTCACGTAATCCTGCTTCGAGAGCATGACCGAGCACGGCCCGTCGGTCTCGTACTTCTCGACCTCGGCGACCGTGTCGGTGCCGTGGACGTAGCGGAAGTGCGCGGGATCGGCTCCGTTCTCGCTCATCTCCTGGGGAACGGTGCGAATCGTGTACTCCGACGAGTAGAAATCGCTCCACGCCGGATCGCCGATTTCCTCGATGACCGGGATGTCCCACTGCGGCGCCGCCTCGAAGGGGTGGTACCAGGCGAGCACGAAGCCGTTGCGCACGATCACCGGGTAGGTGCGCAGGCGGGCCCGCCGGTTGGTGCGGTCGCTGTACGGGATCCGGGTGCAGGCACCCTCCCCGTCGAACTCCCACTCGTGGAACGGGCAGAGGATGCGGTCGCCTTCGACCCGGCCGCCGTGGCCGATGTGGGCGCCGAGGTGCGGACAGAAGGCGTCGTGGAGGTGGAACTCGCCCGCCTGGTCCCGCCACAGGACGAGCTCGCGATCCCAATAGGTGAGCGGCATGACGCCACCCGGTTCGAGATCGCCGGGGAAGGCGACCTGGAACCAGCCGAACGGGATGGGGAACGGGAATCGCGACGCGCTCACGGTGCCGAT
>Ga0208783_10000212_pt1 | contig 36867 bp, 22 predicted proteins | sample DEB19_08_DNA_2_FD_184529 | JGI IMG/M metagenome (GOLD analysis project Ga0208783, IMG submission 184529) | Aqueous microbial communities from the Delaware River and Bay under freshwater to marine salinity gradient to study organic matter... | ecosystem: Environmental > Aquatic > Marine >... | reverse complement strand
CCGAAGCGTGGCGCCATACACGAGATGCCGGTCGATGATTTCGTGCACCCGATGCCCGCGGGTGGAGGGAACGGCGCTCGTGTCGTAGTCGTACCGCCAGAGCGACATGGCACGGCCGAGGCTGAAAAGCACCTCGGCTCGCTGGCCGTCGTTGGCCAGAAGCCGGTCGTCGCCCACCCAGGCGAGGCTTCTCGCAAACGGCGTGCCGATCGTTTCAGCCTGAACACGCGTGGGATCGGCGGCGGCGTCGGTCAAATCCCAGATCGTGAGCATCGTCGAACCAAGCACGGCAGCCCGTCGGCCGTCGTCGCTCACCGCCACGCCTGCCACACCGCCCTCCACCGGCAAGGACGAGACCTGCCGGCCCGACGCCGCGTCGAACACGCGCACGCCCGAATCCTCCGGCAGGCAGAGATACCGTCGGCCCGGGCTCAGCGTGGCAACCGGTGCGAAGAACGACTGCTGCGCGATGCGATAGCGTGCCTCCCTGGCCGTGACGTCCCAGCCCACGTACTCCGTTTTGCCGAAACGCTGCAGCACGACGTCGGTGTCGATGATCCGTCCCCAAGGCTCGTGGAGGCCGCCCTCTTTCGAGTCGGCCTTCCATCGAACCACGGGCTTCGGCTTTGCGTCGGCTGGGAGCACCTCCCAGAGGGTGAGCGTGGCCACCTCGTCATCCCCCTCGTCATCCGCCACGTTCGAGAAGGTGAGCACGCGATGGCTTGGGCTGTGGTAGTCGAGCACCCGTTCGGAGGGAGGCAGCATCTGGCGACCCTCTGCCTTCGAGCGCGCGAGCGATGCCCAGACGAGTCGCGTGGGAATCGCACCGCCGGGCTTCTCGTTTTCGATGGCGGCCAGCACCCACACATCCTTGCCCCCCACCGGCAGCACGGCGCCGAGCCGGTCGAAGAAGTCGTCGACCGGAAAGCCCACGCCCCCCTGCTGCATCTTCAGGTACGACGGCAGGGGATCGGCCTCGAGGGCCGCCCGGCCGGATGCCTCGGAGATCATGGAGATCGACATCGTCGCAGGATCGCCGAAGTCGATCGTCTCAGGCCGCTTCGGCGGGCGGGCAAGGCCTCCACCCGAGTCCTTGCGCAGCTTGTCGAGAAACTTCTGATCGGCTGGAGAGAGTTTTGCAATCTCGAGATCGATCTCCGTCAGGTCGGGCTTGCGAAGCCGGATCGTCTCGTCGTCGATGTCGAGGAGCGCGGCCTTTTCCCGGAAGGTTCCCTCGGCGTCTGCCCACACCCGGCCGCGAATGATCGCGCCCGATTCGTAGGCATGCCGCACCTCGGCATTCTTGAAGACCCGCTTCACGGAACTGCTGGCAAAGTCAAATTCCGCCATCACGTCGCCGCGAGCGTTGGTGTCAACCACGACGCCCGGCCGCCATTCATTGAGGTGCAACACCTCGATCTCGTCGCCGGGTTTGTAACGCTCGGCAGACACGGCGGCGGACGAGAAGGCGAGGCAGATCGTGGCCCATGCGACACATCGACTCGCGATGGCAGGCAGGCTCATTTGTGGCTCCACAACCGAGAGGTGCCGAAGCGGCGGGGATGGATTTGGTGATTCGAGAGTGGCTATCGTATCGTGTCCGCTTCTCGGCGCCGCGGGGCTCGGCACCGTCGCTCCTCGAGTGGCCCATGAAACCGATCGCGATCGCACGCTGGCTCACGCGGGAACTCGACGCGATCGCGTTTCGTTCCCCCACCGCCTGCACCTACAACCCCCTCATCTACGCCCGGCGGAGCCATCAGGCGTTTCTCGAGCGCTACGCCAAACAGGGCGTCGACGCGATTCTGCTCGGGATGAATCCAGGGCCATGGGGCATGGCTCAAACAGGTGTGCCGTTTGGCGAGGTGGCACACGTCAGGGACTTTCTCGGAATCGAAGCCAAGGTCGATCAGCCGGCGATCGTGCATCCCAAGCGGCCCATCGAGGGCTTCGCATGCACGCGGAGCGAGGTGAGTGGCCGTCGGCTGTGGGGATGGGTGAAGGAGCGGTTTGGAACGGCCGACTTTTTCAGCGACCGGTTTCTCGTGGCCAACTACTGCCCGCTCGTGTTCATGGAGGAGTCGGGCAAGAACCGCACGCCCGACAAGCTGCCAGCCTCCGAGCAGGCGAGGCTCTTCGAGGTGTGTGATGAGGCGCTGCGACGACTCGTGGCCTGGTGTGATCCCGCCCGGGTGATCGGCGTCGGGAGCTTCGCCGCGGGGCAGGCCCGGGAGGCGCTCGCGGCGAGCGGCCTTCCGATCACGAGCATCCTTCATCCGAGCCCCGCCAGTCCGGCCGCCAACCGCGGCTGGGCCGCCCAGGCGGAACGGCAGCTCCAGGCGGCAGGAGTTGCGCTGCCCGATGGCGGCTCCGCCCGGCCGCCACGCCGCAGGGCTGTGCGCCCGCGGGGCAAGGGCTGACAATCGCCAGCCGAGGCGCCGCCACGCGGGGCGGCCTCCAGTGACGCGCGGGAGAGACCATGGCCCAACTCTACTTTTATTACTCGGCGATGAATGCAGGGAAGAGCACGACGCTTCTCCAATCGGCCCACAACTACCAGGAGCGGGGCATGCGAACCCTGCTCTACACGCCGGCGATCGACAACCGCAGTGGCGCCCATCTCATCCACTCCCGGATCGGCCTTACCGCCGAGGCAATCGCCTTCGGCGAGGCCTACGATTTCTTCGAGGAGGTGCGACGAGCCCAGCAGGCAGCGCCCGTGCATTGCCTGCTCATCGACGAGTCGCAGTTTTTGAAGCCACTGCAGGTGCTGCAGCTCACGCGGGTGTGCGACCAGCTGTCGGTGCCCGTGCTCTGCTACGGCATCCGTACTGATTTTCAGGGCGAGCCTTTCGAGGGGAGCAAGTATCTGCTCGCATGGGCCGACAACATCATCGAGATCAAGACGATCTGTCGAAGTGGCAAAAAAGCCACGATGAACGCCCGGCTCGATGAACACGGCAACCGCGTCACCGAGGGAGCGCAGATCGACATTGGCCACCACTATGAGGCCCTCAGCCGCAAGGAGTTTCGGCTGGAGGAGGTGTCGCCGATCGCGCGGCAACGCCATCGCTGAATCGGCGCGCGGGTGGCCCACCCGGCTCGGGCCGACGCGTGTGGTGCGGCTCGCGCGTTGCGGAGTCGAAACGGAGGCGGCAGCCTGATCGCCCGGGCACGGCCCCTGCCGCGATCATGCCTTCCGTGGGATCGATGTTTCGAGGAAGTAGTTGATCCCCTCCGCATCCTCGGCATGGAGGATGTCGTAGGCGTGGGCGGCGCTTCGGGCGTGATAGAGCTGTTCGCGGAGGCTCTCGTCGCGGGTGAGAGCCCTGGCGAAGGCGGCCAGAACCTCGAGATGCCGCTTGCGGTCGGCCTTTGGCGTGGCCAGCAGCAGCACGGCATGCACGGGCCGTCCATCGGGTGTGTCGAGGTCGATGCCCGACTCGCTGATCCCGAGCACGCCGGTGATCTCCTGCCCCTCGTCGAGGATGGCATGCGGAATCATGAGCCCCTCGCCGAAGGCCGTGCTCGCCTGGGCCTCCCGGTCAAACACCTTTTCGACGAACTCGGCCTGCGGAATTTCCGGCGGTCGACCGCCGGCATAGAGGTGGGCAGCCAGCGTGCGCACGAGATCCTCCTTCGTGGCCCCCGTGAGCCGTACGGTGATGTGGCTCTCATCGAGAAAATCGAGCAGCCGCGGCGCCGCCATGCCCGCCTCGCCCGCCCGTGACAACGCCAGGCGAAGCCCGCTCGGCCCCACGAGCTGATTCACCACCAGGGCCGCGAGCCCCACGGCCGCGACGGTTTCGGAAACAGCCGCGAGTCGTGGGTCGGTTTGCACCATCAGGAGAAGGCCCACCGCCACGCCGCCGTGCGGCAGCATCGAGAAGCCGAGGTTGGTGCGGACCCGGTCGGGGGCGCCGGCAAGCGTCATCGCCGTGAAGGAGGCGGCATACTTTCCCGCCGCGCGGGCGAGGAAATAGATGGCGACGAGCCCTGCCACCCGCACCACCATCGACGGATTGAGGTTCATGCCGGCGAGGGTATAGAAGCCGCTGAAGAGCACCGCGCCGATCGAGTGGAGATAGGCCTGCGTCGACGTCACGGCATCGTGGCGAAGATTGGAAATCAGGATGCCGGCCATGGTGCAGGCCAGGATGCCCGACGCCGAAAGGCCCGTCGCGCCGCCCCAGGTGCCGAGGATCACCGCCACCATCGTGGCGCCAAGAAAGGCAGGGCTGACGATCGCGCGCACCAGCCCGAGCGCGATGATGGCTCCGGCGGCCCCCGCGGCGAGTGCCACGCCGAACTCGCGGCCGACCGACACGAGTGCCGACGGTGCGGCGTCGAGCCAGGCGGCGCCGCCGCTTCCCACCTCGGCGAGCGAGTCGGCGACGAACACAAACACACCGACGGCGATCATGTCGATCAGCGCGATGGCTCCCAGCAGGGTGCGGGTGAGGATGCCCTTGGCCCGAGCCTCCTGGATCACGAGCACCACCGTGCCGGGAGCCCCGGCGATCGCGATCGTCGACAGCAGCAGGGCCGCCCGCGTCGAGATCCCGCCCGGAGCGAGCCACCATCCCGCGAGCAGCAGGATCCCGAGCGTTACCATGGGCGTGACGATCGCCTCGCACGCCAAGAGCCATGCGACCCGCTTGCCCGCGTTGCGCAGGCTGACGAAGTGGAGGGCTGCTCCCACCGTGAACGCGATGTAGCCGAGCACGAAGTTCATGAACGGACGCATCTGAAGCGTCGTGCCCGCCACGAGGCCGGTGGCGGAGCCGTGCCAGTCTGACGTGGCGCGGATCAGGATGCCGGTGGCGATCCATCCAGTCACCCGCGGGAGGTGGAGTCGGCTGAAGACCTCTCCCCCCACGATGCCGGCGATCAGCACCATGGCGAGTTTGAAGAGGGGATCATCGGGCGAGAACACGACGGCCATGTTGGTTCCCCGAGGGAATGATCGTGTGCGAATGAGCGAGGGATTCGTAAAAAAGCCGCCGCCCCCGAAGGGGCGACGGCCGACGAATCACATGGTGGGCTGCGTCAACGGCCCGCCCGTCGACTGGCCGCTATCGGCGCAGCCCTCCGGTACAGTCTGGTTTCAAAAGACCACCTCCTTTCGCACGAGGATTCCCAGCCGTCACGATCACTGTGAGACCGCCGCCGGGTTCTTCTCTCCCGGGCCGTCGCCCGGGAACACATGAGGAATGATAGTGCGTTCCTGCCTCGGAGGTCGAATTGGGCCGTGCGCTGGGGGTGGGATCGGCTTCTCGGTATTCTCGTGGGCCACGGTCCTCGCGCGCGTGTTCCCGTCCCCGAGCCCGATGGAACGGAGTGGCCGCATGCGTGTGGCATCGGTGTTTGTCGTGATCGGCCTCCTGGTGGGGCCGTGGCCCGCGGCGGTGGCCGTCGAACGGGTCACGTATGACTTCGATCGCGACTGGAAGCTGTCGCGAGGGGACCATCAGAACGCCGCCGACCGCGGGTTCGACGACTCCGCCTGGAAGGCGGTGACGCTCCCCAGGGCCTGGAATGAAGACGACGCTTTCCGCGTCGACATCACCGAACTTCCCACCGGCGTGGCCTGGTATCGAAAGCAGTTTGTCCTGCCGCCAGGGGCGGCCGGGGCGAAGGTGCTGCTCGAGTTCGAGGGGGTGCGGCAGGCCGCGGAGGTTTTTCTCAACGGCGAGGCGATCGGGCTCCACGAAGACGGCATCACGCCGTTTGGCTTCGACATCAGCGCGCGGGTTCGGCCCGCACCCGAGGTGAACGTGGTCGCCGTGCGCACCGACAACGCCTGGGACTACCGCGAGCGAAGCACCAACCAGCGGTATCAGTGGAACGACCGCAACTTCTTCGCCAACTACGGCGGTATCACGAAGCATGTGCGGCTGCATGTGGCCGATCCACTCCATCAGACCCTTCCGCTCGTCAACGGTCTTGGGACCACCGGTGTGTATGTGACCGCCAGTGAATTCGACCTGCCGGCTGGGGCCGCCCTGATCCGTGCCGAAGCCGAGGTTCGCAATGACCGCTCCGAGCCGAGGGTCGTCGGCTTCGAGGCCATCGTCACCGACCTCGAGGGCCGCGAGGTGGGGCGGTTCGAGGCCCCGGAGTCGGTGACGATCCCCGCCGGCGGGGATGCGGTGCTCACGGCCGAAGGGAAGGCGCATGGGCTGCAGTGGTGGACCTGGGGCCGCGGCCATCTCTACGACGTCACCACGCAGCTGGTCGTCGATGGTCGCGTGGTCGATGCGGTGACCACCCGTACCGGCTTTCGGCAGACGCGGTTTGGCCGCGGGCGTGTCGAGCTCAACGGGCGCACCCTCCATCTCAAGGGCTACGCCCAGCGGACGACCAACGAGTGGCCCGCGCTCGGTCCATGCGTGCCGGCCTGGGTGAGCGACTTCTCCAACGGCCTGATGGTGGAGAGCGGCGGAAACCTCGTGCGATGGATGCACGTGGCCCCGTGGCGGCAGGACGTGGAATCCTGCGACCGCGTGGGACTCATGCAGGCCATGCCTGCCGGCGATTCCGAACGGGATGTCACGGGCCGGCGCTGGGAGCAGCGGGTGGAGGTGATGCGGGCATCGATCGTGGCCAACCGCAACAACCCGTCGATCCTGTTCTACGAGTCGGGCAACAACGGCGTCTCGGAGGAGCACATGACCGAGATGCGGCGGCTCCGCGACACGCTCGATCCACGCGGCGGCCGCGCGATCGGCTCCCGCGACATGCTCGGCAGCGCGGTGGCGGAGTATGGCGGTGAAATGCTCTATATCAACAAGAGCGGCCGCAAGCCGATGTGGGCGACGGAGTATTCCCGCGACGAAGGGCTCCGGAAGTATTGGGACGAGTTTTCGCCCCCCTTCCACAAGGATGGCGACGGCCCGCCCCACAAAGGGGAGCCCGCGCCCTCCTACAACCGCAATCAGGATTCCCACGCGATCGAGAACGTGCGCCGCTGGTACGACTACTGGCGAGAGCGTCCGGGCACGGGTGATCGCGTCAACGCCGGTGGCGTGAACATCGTCTTCTCCGACTCCAACACCCACCATCGTGGCGCCGAAAACTACCGCCGGAGCGGCGAGGTCGACGCGATGCGGCTTCCCAAGGACGGGTTTCATGCCCATCGCGTGATGTGGGACGGCTGGGTCGATGCGGAGCATCCGCGACTCCACCTGATCGGCCACTGGAACTACGCCGAGGGCGTGACGAAGCCCGTGCACGTGGTGTCAAACGCCGACGTGGTCGAACTCTTCCTCGACGGCGTGCGTCGTGGTCGACGAGAGTCGCCCGAGCATCGGTTCTTGTTCACGTTTCCCGACGTGGACTGGAAGCCCGGCGTGCTCGAGGCGGTGGGCTACGACCGGTCGGGCCGGGAGGTGTGTCGTGATCGACGGGAAACGACCGGGCCGTCGGCCGCGGTGAGGCTCGTGCCGCACACGGCGGGGGGCGGTCTGCGGGCCGATGCGGCCGATTGTGCGCTCATCGACGTGGAGGTGGTCGATCGAAAGGGGCGCCGCGTGCCCACGGCGCTCGACGCGGTGACGTTCACGATCGACGGCCCCGCCGAATGGCGAGGCGGAATCGCCCAGGGGCCCGAGAACCTCATCGGTGCCGCCACCATCCCGGTGGAGTGCGGCGTGAACAGGGTGATGGTGAGATCGACCACGTCTTCCGGCAGGGTGACGATCCGCGCGGCAGCCGAGGGGCTCGCGCCGGCGATGATCGAACTCGACGCCGTGAAGGCGGATGGGCCGCTCGCGGCCGGTGTGCATCCCTTGCCGCCGATACCCGCCATCGTGTTTCGTCGGAGTGAGCCACCCGCGGGGCCAAGCGAGCAGGCCACGCGAGTGCCCGTGGCGATCATGTCGGCCACGGCCGGGGGCAACGCCGACACCATCGCCCTGGCCTACGACGACAACGAGGAGACCACGTGGAAGAGCGACGGCGGCCAGGGCACGGCATGGGCCGAGTTCACGCTGGTGAGGCCGGCCACGCTCACCGAACTGACGCTGAAGATGCCCGGCTGGCGCACGAAGACCTATCCGATCGCCGTGTCGGTGGATGGCCGGCGCGTCTATCAGGGAATCACGCCCGTGAGCCTCGGGTATGTGACGCTTCCGCTCAGGCCGGTGCAGGGACGGGTGGTGCGGGTGCAGTTGATCGGACGAGAACGCGCGGATGAAACGTTCGGGGGTATCACCGAGGTGGCCGACGCGGCCAACGCCGCCGATGGTGCGACCGTTGCCAAGGGTACGCTCGGCATCGTCGAGGTGGAGCTGTATGAGCCTCGCCATGATCCGGCGGCCACGATCGATGTGTGGCCGGGCGGGACGATGCCCGGAAACGGGGCGAGGGAGCCCGAAGCCGACCTGCCCTCGCGGGGCGACGGCGTGCGTCGCATCACGAATGTCAGCCGGCCGACACTCGCTCTGTATCCCGTGGCGGGGAAGGCGACCGTGTCGCCCGTGCTCGTCGTCTGCCCTGGCGGTGGCTACTCCTATGTGACCTTCAACAAGGAGGGGGAGGCGGTGGCTGCATGGCTCAACTCCCACGGCATCGCCGCGGCGGTATTGAAATACCGCACACCGAACAATCGCGAAGGGGCCCTTCAGGATCTGCAACGGTCTATCAGCCTGCTGAGATCACGGGCGGCGGAGTGGCGACTCGACCCGAATCGGATCGGGGCGATCGGATTCTCCGCCGGTGGCAACATGGTGGCCAAGGCCAACGCCCGTGGTGACGAGCGGGTCTCTGCAGCGATCGACGAGATCGATCATGCGAGGTGCGGCCCCGATGTGGCCGTGCTCGTCTATCCGGCCTACCTCGGCAAGGATGGCGAGGTGGCCGACGACGTGCGTCCGCATGCGGCCATGAAGCCGACGCTGATCGTGCACAGCGACGACGACCGGTCGTTCGTGCCCGGCACACGGCTCTATGCCGCCGCCCTGGCCGCGGCCCATGCCCCGCATGAGATGCTCCTCTACCCGACCGGCGGCCATGGCTATGGCCTGACGTGCACCCGCGCCGCCCGGGCGTGGCCGGACGCCTGCATCACGTGGTTTCGGGCCTCCGGCATCCTCCCGCAGTCGGAAGTACCATCAGAGTGAGTTTCCCCAGCCGTCCTCGAGGACCATGCCATGCTGTCGTTCCGTCGTGTGATGAACCGGGTTGCCGTCGTGCTGATGGCGATCGTGTGCATGGCCATTCCGAGGGCCGGTGCCGATGAGGTCGCCCCTGAGGCGATCCTGGAAGGGCGGCTCGTCGAAGTGACCGTCTATCAGGGGCAGGCACTCGTGACACGCGAGGTGGCCGTGCCCGGAGACGAGGCCGGGCTCCGCGATATCGTGGTGACCGACCTTCCCGACCAGATCCTGCCGGGCAGCATCTATGCCGAGCCGTCCGACGGTCTCGAGGTGCGTTCCGTGCGGTATCGCACGCGGCCGGTGGAGGAAGACGTGCGTGAAGAGGTGCGCACGCTCGATGCCCAGATCCGCGCGCTCGCCGACGACAAGGCGGCCGTGCAGCGGGCGCGACAACTGCTCGGGCAACGAGAGGCCTATCTCCAGGGGCTTCAGGGGTTCACGACCGCCACCGCCAAGGCCGAGCTGGAAAACGGCGTGCTCGACGCCGACACGCTCATCGAGATCACGGAGTTTGTCTTCACCCAGCGGGAGACTGACGGAGCCCGCGAGCTCGAGCTCGCCAGGGAAGAGCGGAGGATCGACGAGGAGATCGACCTCCTCAACCGACAGCGGCAGAAGATCACCCAGGGCTCGGCCAAAACGGTGCGCGAGGCGGTTGTCTTCGTCGCCGCGGAGCGGCCGGGCGCGGTGCTGCGGCTTCGCTATCTCGTGGCGGGCGCTTCGTGGTCGCCGTCGTACAACCTTCGCGCCGGCACCGATCGCAAGGATCTCGTCGTGGAATACAACGCCTCGGTTCAGCAGATGAGCGGCGAAGACTGGGGCGACGTGGCGATGACGCTCTCCACCGCCACTCCGTCGCTGCTCGCCACGCCGCCCAAGCTCGAACCGCTGGCGATCAGGCTCGGCGACGGCCCGGCCCGAGGCGGCCCGAAGGTGGCGGTCGATGCCACGGAATACGAACGGCTCAAGCGGGAACTGGGTGAGAACCGTGACAAGCTCTCGCGGAGCCGCAGTCAGCTCGCCCAGGCCGACGCCTCGTTTGCAGGTGTGGTCACCGAAGCGCAACCCCAGGCGGCGGCCACGGGCCAGGTCGGCGGGGGCATGGGTGGCGGAGGCGCTCGGGCGAACGATTCCTTTTTTGATGTCGATGGCAACGGGGTGGTGGATGCCCGCCTCAACTACTTTGCCAACGAGCTCCAGATTCTCGATTTCAACTCGGGAACGATCATTGCCGGCAAGAAGCTGGCGGCACCACCGTCGGAGGGCGTGAGCGTGAGCTATCGCCTGGCCGGGAAGACCTCGCTTCCCAGCCGAAGCGACCAGCAGCTGATCCAGATCGCGAGGCTTCCGCTCACCGGCGAGTTCTATCGGGTGGCTGCGCCGGTGCTGTCGAGCTACGTCTATGAGGAAGCGAAGCTGGTCAACACCGGCAACGTGGTGATGCTCGCCGGACCGGCATCGACGTTCATCGGTGAGGAGTTCGTGGGGCGTGGTGCCGTGCCGACCGTCGCCGTCGGTGAGTCGTTCACGGTGGGGCTTGGGATCGACTCCTCGCTGCGGGCGACGCGGGAGCTTGTGAGTCGTGAGGAGACGATCCAGGGCGGCAACCGGATGGTCGACTTCGTGTATCGGCTCGACCTCGAGAACTTCGCCGACGCGGCAGCCGAGGTTCAGCTCGTCGATCGCATTCCCGTCGTTGGCGAGGACGACATCAAGATCACAATGGTGAAGAGCGACAAGGACCTGGCGGAGTATGAGGGGCGTGCTGCCGACCGGAAATCTGGCATTCTCCGATGGGGCGTGGAGGTGGCGCCGGCGAAGCGGATGGCGATGGAGTACACGCTCCGCATCGAGTACGACAAAGAACTCTCGATCGTCGGGATGCCCGCCCGCCAGTAGCGGGGGCTTCGGTTTGAGCCGCGGTCATTCCGGTGGAAGCCCGACGGCGTGAGCCGTGGGACCGGCGTGGGGCCACGCGAGGAGTGTTTGGCCGTCCCGGCGTCGGCTCCGGCGTGAGGGGGCGCTTGAGAGTGGCAACGCTTCGGGGTTGCCCACACGCGTGCTGTCGCGCCGTCGCCGCCGTCCCGGCGTCGGCTCCGGCTTTGGTTGGTTGCCTTTTTCGTGGGGCAACGCTTCGGGGTTGCCCACACCCCGTCGCCGGACGCTCGTTTCGGGCATCCTGCCCTCCACTCGCTCGGCGTTGGCCGGCGCTTCGCCATCCTGGCTTCGCTGGCCAACGACGCCGTCTCCCGGGACGTGGGCAACCCCTCGCTCGTCAACACGCGGTGGAAGCCCGAAGGGGGTCGGTGGTGAGGGCCTCGCGTGTCCCAGGCCTTACGGCCTTGGGCTTGGACGGAAGCGGCGCGGTGCCACATGTGGGGAGTTTGGTGGCGCGGGTTCGGTGTGTGAACAGTCCCGGGGGAAGCCCAACGGCGTGAGCCGTGGGACCGGCGTGGTGCCACGCGTGGAGAGTTTGGCGGCGTGGGTTCGGCGTGTGAACAGCCTCGGTGGAAGCCCAACGGCGTGAGCCGTGGGACCGGCGTGGTGCCACGCGTGGGGAGTGTGGCGGCGTGGGTTCGGCGTGTGAACAGTCCCGGGGGAAGCCCAACGGCGTGAGCCGTGGGACCGGCGTGGTGAAACGTGTGGAGAGTTTGGCCAAGCTGGGCGGGGTGCCCTTGGCAGACGGCGGTGGCTGACTCTATAACGGTGGTGGGCAGGGCAAACGCAGCGTTCATCTCTGATCCTTCACGGGATCCTTCTTCTTGTGAGGCCCCCCATGCGCGTTTCTCGTTCGATCCGCCGTCGTGTCCGTGCCGGATTCGCTCCCCTCGAACGTCTCGAGCCGAAGCTTCTGCTGGCAGCCGACATCGCCGCTGGCGCCGTGCGGGAACTTGTGTGGAACGGCCAGCCGGTGACGGCGAAGGCCGACTCCTGGATCGTGCGGGCCGATGCGGCGAGCGTGGCCGTTCGGCAGGGCTGGTCCACCGCGCCCTTGGGCGACGGATTCGTGACGCTGAAGGCACCGACAGCGACGGTCGCCGACGTGCAACGCTGGGCCGCCGCCACGCCCGGCGTGCGGTACGTTGAGCCCGACTTCGTGATCACCGCCTCGGCCACGCCCAACGACCCTTCGTATTCCCGGCTCTGGGGCCTCAACAACACCGGACAGACCGGCGGCGTGGCCGATGCCGATATCGACGCACCCGAAGCGTGGGACATCACCACGGGCTCCCGATCGGTCGTGGTGGGGATTGTCGACACCGGCATCGATTACCGCCACGCCGACCTGGCGGCCAACATGTGGCGCAACCCTGGCGAGATTCCCGGCGACGGCATCGACAACGATCGCAACGGCTATGTCGACGATGTGTATGGGTGGGACTTCGCCAACAACGATTCCGACCCGTTCGATGATGCCGGCCACGGCACCCATGTGGCCGGCACGATCGGTGCCGCTGGCAACGACGGATCTGGAGTGGTCGGCGTCTCGTGGAACGTTTCGCTCATGGCGCTCAAGTTCCTCGGCGCCGATGGCTCGGGCACGACGAGCGCTGCGATCGCCGCCATCAACTATGCCACGCGGATGCGCACCTCCTACGGCGTGAACGTGGTGGCCACCAACAACAGCTGGGGCGGAGGTGGCGCCTCGACCGCCCTTCGTGATGCGATCACCGCCGGCGGTACCGCGGGGATCATCTGCGTGGCCGCCGCGGGCAACGAATCAAGCAACAACGACACGACCCCCTCGTATCCGGCCAACTATTCGAGCAATCTCATCATTTCCGTTGCGGCCACCGATGCCTCCAACCGGCTGGCCTCGTTCTCCAACTACGGGGCTACGACGGTCGACGTGGCCGCCCCCGGTGCGAGCATCTATTCGACGGTTCCCAACGGCGGCTATGCCACCTACAGCGGAACCTCGATGGCGACGCCCCACGTGACCGGCACGGTGGCCCTGCTGGCTGCCGCGAATCCCCAGGCGACGGCGGCCGAAATTCGCACGGCGATTCTCTCGTCGGCGGTGCCGGTGTCGAGCCTGGCGGGGAAGGTGGCTTCCGGTGGACTGCTCAACGCGGCGGCCGCGCTGGCCGCGATCGGGGGTGGCTCCGGCGGTGGAGGCGGTGGAACGCCAACGCAGCCGGCTCCCACGGCCGACGTGATCGACGTGTCGCCCGATCCGCGAACGACCTCGGTGTCGGCGGTGGTGGTGCAGTTCAGCCGGGCCGTGTCGGGCTTCGATGTCGCAGACCTTCGGCTCACCCGCGACGGCACGGTGGTGTCGCTTGCGGGAGTGACCGTCACATCGACCGACGGGATTCGCTGGACCGTCGATGGCCTGTCGGCCGCGACGGGCTCGGCTGGCACCTATCAGCTCACGGTCAATGCCTCAGGCTCCGGCATCGTGGCCGTCGACGATGACACAGCGCTGGCGGCCTCGGCCAGCGACTCCTGGCTCACACAGGCTGCCTCGCTCCTCGATGCCGGCGACACGCTCGCGACGGCGGCGGTGATCGGACTGACCTCGGGCGAGATTCGCCTCGCCGGCCAGATCGGCGACGGCGCCTATGGGGCGAAGGATGTCGATCTCTACAAGGTGGTGCTCGCCAAGGGGCAGTCGCTCACCATCGACATCGATGCCCAAACGCTCTCGGGCGGCTCGACGCTCGACAGTTACATCAGGATCTTCAATGCCTCGGGCAAGCAGGTCGCCGCCAATGATGATTCCGGGGGGACGACCGACAGTGCCCTGACGGTCACCACCAGGTCGGCGGCCACGTACTACGTCGGCATCTCGGGCTATGGCAACGGATCGTATTCGGCGACGCGTGCCGGATCAGGCCGCAACGGATCGACCGGCGTCTACCAGGTGCGGTTCGTGCTGTCGGCCACGGCGGCGAGTGCAGGGGCCCGGGCGGCCGGCACCCGCGATACCGCCGCATCGACCACCACAGGGGCCTCGGCCTCGGCGTTCGCCGCCTATGGTGCCAACTGGGAGGCGGCCCTTCCGAGTGCGACCGCCATCGCTGGCCGGGGCCGCCGCGGTCGCGGTCGCTAACGGAAGGTGGGCGTCGGCTCCGGCGTGAGGGGGCGCTTGAGAGTGGCAACGCTTCGGGGTTGCCCACACGCGTGCTGTCGCGCCGTGGCCGCCGTCCCGGCGTCGGCTCCGGCTTGAGTTGGTTGCCTCTTTCCTGGGGCAACGCTTCGGGGTTGCCCACACCCCGTCGCCGGACGCTCGTTTCGGGCATCCTGCCCTCCACTCGCTCGGCGTTGGCCGGCGCTTCGCCATCCTGGCTTCGCTGGCCAACGACGCCGTCTCCCGGGGCGTGGGCAACCCCTCGCTCGTCAACACGCGGTGGAAGCCCGAAGGGGGTCGGTGGTGAGGGCCTCGCGTGTCCCAGGCCTTACGGCCTTGGGCTTGGACGGAAGCGGCGCGGTGAAACGCGTGGGAGGTTTGGCGGCGCGAGTTCGGTGCGTGAACAGCCTCGGCGGAAGCCCAACGGCGTAAGCCGTGGGACCGGCGTGGTGCTACGCGTGGGGAGTTTGGCGGCGCGGGTTCGGTGTGCGAACAGTCCCGGTGGAAGCCCAACGGCGTGAGCCGTGGGACCGGCGCGGTGCCACGCGTGGGGAGTTTGGCGGCCCGGGTACGGCGTGTGAACAGCCTCGGTGGAAGCCCAACGGCGTGAGCCGTGGGACCGGCGTGGTGCTTCGCGTGGGGAGTTTGGCGGCGTGGGCTCGGTGTGCGCTGTGCAGGACGCGCCTGTCACGCCGTGCTCGGAGCGTCATTTCGCGCTGAGGAGTTCTTCGAGCTTCGGCGTGATGCTCTCCGCCCAGATTTCGTAGCCCGCAGGGCTCAGGTGGAGAAGGTCGGGCATGATCTTCTTCTCGAGCACCCCGTCTGACGTGAGAAACCTGTCGCCGATGTCGAGATAGTACACATGAGTGCCGTCGTGCAGGTCCTTCACGATCGCATTGGCACCCTCGTTGATCTTGCGGAGCGGATCAGTCGGATCGGCGCCCCGCGGAAAAATCCCGAGCAAAAGGATCTTCGTGTCGGGTAGTTCCTTTCGAAGTTTCGACACGATCGCCGTGATGCCGTCGGCAATCTGCTTCGAGGTGCTGATCTTCGCGTTGTTGGTGCCGATCATGATCACGGCTACCTTCGGCGAAATCCCCTCGATGTTGCCGTTCTCCAGCCGCCAGAGCACGTGCTCGGTGCGATCGCCGCTGATGCCGGCGTTCATGGGACGAAACCGCAAAAAATGTTCCTCCCAGGCCTTCTTGCCCTCCTTCTCCCAGCCCTGCGTGATCGAATCGCCGAGGAAGATCACGTCCACCTCCCCCGGCACGGCACGGCTGTTGATCAGTTCGTGTCGCTGCGACCAGTTACCCCCGCGAGGAGCGGGCGTGACGGAATCCTTCGGCCCCGCGGGCTTCGGTTCCGGCTTGGCAGCCGGCGGCTTCTCGGCCGTCGCCGCCTGGGCGAAGCCGGTCGCAGGGGCCAGCACCAGCGCCAACGCGAGGAGCGTGGCGAGCATGTCGACGCGGATCATCGGCGGGATCTCCACAAAGGGGGAACCGTTCAGCAGACCGAGCGACGCGGGTCACTTCACGAGGTAGGGGAGAAGGTCCGTGTGGTGGCCGATGACCTTCCAGGCGCCGTTTTCCTTGCGAAACGACGTGGTGGTGCGGATCGACACGGGTTCCACCTTGCCGTTGACGACGTTTTCACCCTTCTCGTAGTAGGTGGCCACACCCACGTCTGGGCCAGCGGTCACGTTGAGATCGGCAACACCGACCTTGCCGCCGAGCTTCTTCGCGGCCTGTTCGTCCCAGATCGGTCCGATTTCCTTCCAGCCGACATGAAACTCGCCCATCGGGCCCATGTAGGTGATGTCGTCGGCGTGGGACCACATTGCCTTCATCGGTGCCGCGTCACCGGTGAACATGACATTCAGAGCGACGTGAAAGTCGGCCACGGCCTTCTTCACGCCGGCGACGTCGGCCTCGCCCGCGGTCGCGATGCCAGCGAACAGAACGCCAGCCGACACGACCATCATCACGCACCGAAGCAATCGAGTTCGCATGGTGTGCACTCCCCAAGAAAGGAAAAACGCGTTCGGCATGTCCGCCCGCGTCGAGATGATAGCAGCGGATGACCCAGAGCGTCGAATCGCCGCCCAGCCTAACGCCCCTTCACGGCGGCCAGCACGCTCTGGATCGTGCGGAGCCCGTTGGCGATTTTTTCAAGAAACGACTTTTCGCTCGGGATGAAATGGTAGCGGCGATGACGCGACCACACCCGCTGCAATCGCTCGTCGAGGTCGCGGGCCGCCTGGAGCGATTCCGAACGGTAGGGATTGTTGCTCCGCACGTCCTCTCCACGGGCCGCGGCGGTCTCGAAGAAGATCACCGCGTCATAACGGTCGCTCTCCGCCGCATACGTCGATTCAATGGCGTCGAAGAAGCTCGCCTCGTCGTCGGGCCAGTAGGCGATGCCGTCGAGCGTGCCGCGGTCGCAGATCAGGAGCCGTTCGGCGAAAAACTCGTGAAAGATCGCCTCGAGATTGACCTGCATGCGATAGATGGCCCGCTGCAGCAGGCGGGCGTTGTCGGGCGACGAATCTTTCGTGAGGCCGTGTCCAAACAGGAGTGTCGCCGACTCCGGCACGACCCGGATCTCATCCTTGAGTTCACGCTGAAAGAGGTCGAGCGCGGTGGTTTTGCCACCGCCTGGCCCGCCCGTCACGGCGATCGCAATCGGCTTTGTCCCCATGCGGAGCAAGCCTATTCGTGCTCGCCGGCAATGTGAGGGGCACCGTCGTAGTCGATGTCGATGTGCAGCCGCATCGGGTGGCAGCAGACCGGACAGTCCTCCACGTAGTCTTGGTGGGCCCCGGCCGACAGGTCGACGGGAACCACGATTTCCTCCCCGCAGGAGTCGCACACATACGTCGCCTCCGCCTCAACCGACGCCGCGGCGGCAAGCCTCAGACCACGATGCTTCCGTGACATGATCCTTTTCTCCGGCGAAACGTTCCCCGAAACCACTGCTATTGTTACCGCCGAGGGATGCCCAAGGCCAGCACAACCTGATAGACTTTTGGTTGTCAGGGATCGGCTCCTCCTCTCGACCGCGGCTTCGCCCAGCGGACACGGCCATGTTCTCCCTTCGCTCGCGGGCGTTCGCCGCGTGTCTGGCTCTCGTGGTCGTCGATGGGGTGTGCCACGCCGGCACCATCGTCCGATTTGCCACGAACCTCGGCTCATTCGACGTCAATCTGTCGGAATCGCCGGCGTTGCAGACCACGGTGAACAACTTCCTCGCCTACGTCACGGCGTCGTCCTATGCGAACTCGATCTTCCACAGGAGCACCACCTACGACGCGTTTGGCATTCAGATCATCCAGGGCGGCGGCTATGTGCTCCAGGGCAACGCGCTCAATCCGATTCCCACCGCTGCGCCGATTCCGCTGCAGGCGGGAGTGGCCAACACCCGCGGCACGATCGCCATGGCCCGCACGAGCGACCCAAACAGCGCGACGAGCGGCTGGTATTTCAACGTGGAAGACAACCCGGGGCTCGATTTCAACTACGCCGTGTTTGGCAACGTGATCGACACGATCGACAACCCCGGCCTGTCGGTGATCGACGCGATCGCCTCCGTGCCGGTCTACAACGTCAGTTCCTACCTCGGCCCATCGTTCGGCGAACTCCCGCTCCTCCAGCCCTCGCTCGACGCGTCGAACCTCGTGATGGTGTCGAGCGTGACCACGCAGCCGGCGCCATCGACCGTGGCGATCGGCGTGGCGGCGGGGCAGACGGTGACGCAGACGCTGGCTGGCTACCCGGTGATCTCGGGCACGGCCCCGCTCGTGAAGACAGGCGCAGGCACGCTTGTGCTCTCCGGGAGCAACACGCTCACGGCGCCGATCACGATCCTGAGCGGCACGGTGGAGGCCACTGCTGCCTCGGCGATGGCCACCGCCACGACGATCGACGTGGCCAGCGGTGCCGTGATGAAGGTCAGCGGAATCGTCGGAGGCTACACGGTGCCGTCGGGTCAGACACTTTCCGGCCACGGCACGATTCAGGGTTCGGTGGTGTTTGGTGCGGGGGCGACGCTCTCGCCTGGCGGGTCGTCGGCGCTCCTCGCCGTACCGGCTCCCGCGACGCTGTCGGTGCCGGAGCCTTCCTTCCTCGCCATCGGCGGCGTGGGCCTCGGGTGGCTGGTGTGGCGTGGCCGGCGGCGACGGACGCACGGCGTCGCGGCATGAGTCCTCGCGACGTCCTTGCCCGTTGCTTCGGCCATGAGCGGTTTCGCGGCCGGCAGGAGGAGATCATCGGCCACGTGCTCGCCGGCCGGCACGCCCTTGTGATCATGCCGACCGGTGGCGGCAAATCCCTCTGCTATCAGATTCCCGCGATGGTGCTGGCGGCGCAGCACGCGGGGCAAGGCCTCCCGCCGTTGGCCGTCGTGATTTCACCGCTCATCGCGCTCATGAAGGACCAGGTCGATGCGCTCACGGCCCGCGGGATCGATGCCACCTTCATCAACTCTTCGCTCTCCCGGGAGGAGCGGGAGAGCCGCACCCGAGACATTTTCGAGGGCCGACGCACGCTGCTCTACGTGACGCCCGAGCGGTTTCGAAAGCCTGAGTTTCTCCACGCGATCGCCGGGCGTCGTGTGTCGTTGCTCGCCGTCGACGAGGCCCATTGCATCAGTGAATGGGGGCACGATTTCCGCCCCGACTACACCCGGCTCAACGAGATCCGCGAGCGTCTCGGGAACCCCGTGACGGTCGCGCTCACCGCCACCGCGACGGCTGAGGTGCAGCGCGACATCGTGCGGCAGCTCGGCCTCGATCCCGGCGCCGTGACCACGTTTCACGAGGGCATCGACCGGCCCAATCTCCAGTTCGCCGTTCGGCATGTCTGGGGCGATGACGAGAAGGTGGACCAGATTCTCGACATCCGCGATCGACTTCTCGGCCCGGAATCGACCGGGAGCGGGATCGTCTATTTCACGCTCATCCGCGTGCTCGACCGCTTCAGCACGCTCCTGCGGGAGCGGGGCGTCGCGCACCGGTGCTATCACGGCGATCTCGATCGGCGCGAGCGACGCCGGGTGCAGGAGGCCTTCATGAACGGAGCGGGCGAGCTGGTGTTGGCGACCAACGCGTTCGGCATGGGCATCGACAAGGACGACATCCGTTTCGTGGTGCACGCGGAGATTCCGGGCTCGATGGAGTCGTGGTGCCAGGAGATCGGCCGCGCGGGCCGCGACGGGCTCGATGCCGAGTGCGTGCTGCTCTACGACGATCGCGACCTCGCTACGCAGATGGAGTTCATCGACTGGAGCAATCCCGAGGTGGCGGTGTACGAGCGGGTGTATGACCTGCTCGTCCATCAGCATGAACAGGTGATCGCCTTCGGGCTTCCCTGGATGCGCCGACGGTTGCACGTCGGCACGAAGCACGATCGGCGACTGGAGACGGCCCTCGCCATGCTCGAGCGTCATGGCGTGATCGAGGGCGACTGGCGGCACGAGGAGCGGGTGCGGATCGAGGTCGTGGGAGCGTTGTCGCCTCGGCTCACCGACGCCGAGGCCCTCGCGGCGAAGGTGCGTCGCGACCGTGAGAAGCTCTTCGCCCTCGTGCAGTTCGCCCGGCACGAGGGTGATCCGAAGGCATTTGTGCACGACTACTTCAGGTGACGTGGTGGCCCGGGAGCGTCGTGCGGGACATGGGCAACCCATCGCGGGTCAACGCGCGGGCAAGGATTGCCAGTTGACGATACGCGACGCGCCAAAAACGCCACGCGATTCACCGCGCCGGTCCCAAGGCTTACGCCGTTGGGCTTCCACCGAGGCTGTTCGCACACCGAACCCGCGCCGCCACACTCCCCACACGTGACACCGCGCCGCTTCTTCACCCGTCCAAGCCCAAGGCCGTAAGGCCTGGGGCCGTCCAGGCAATGCCATGTGCGTTCCTTGTGTCGATCTGCGGGAATGATTGAATGCCACGCACGGATGCCGCGGAGGCTCCGTCAAAAGAGCACCCCCACCACCCACCACACCGCCATGGCCAGGCAGATGATCGCCGTGATCAGGATCCAGGTCGGCCGGCCGGCGCGGAGGCGGTCGGCGTCGGAGACATACTGTTCGCAATACGGACAGTGAGGGGAGTCCTCGAGCATTTCCCGGCCGCAGAATGGACACGGCACCGTGGGCTCCTCGTCATCCTCCTCGCCGGCCTCCCACGGCGCCTCGGCATCGGCGTCGTCGAAATCGTCGTCATCCGGGTCGTCGTAGCGCATGGCCAGCCCCTCGTGCGTGAACCCTCCGACGATACACCGCGGCGGTCGCAAGGGCGAAAGCCCATCGGGGTTCATGCGGAAATCACGTGGGGGGAAACCGTTCCGACGGAAAGTCGGGTAGAACCGTGGCGTTCACTCTGGCTTCGGTCACGCGCGAAGGGAACGATGGCATGCAACGACGACGGCTCGGCAACTCGGATCTCGACATCACGCCGCTCGGCTTCGGCGCCTGGGCGATCGGAGGCGGGAACTGGGCCTTTGGCTGGGGGGAACAGGACGATGCCGACAGCATCGCCGCCATCCACGAGGCGCTCGACGTCGGCGTGAACTGGATCGACACGGCCCCCGTCTACGGGCTGGGGCGGTCGGAGGAGGTGATCGCCCGCGCCCTCGCCACCACGTCGCATCGTCCACTCGTCTTCACGAAGTGCGGACGGGTGTGGGACGAGCATCGCGAGATTGGAAAACGCCTCACGGCCGCGAGCATCCGTGCCGAGTGCGAGGCCAGCCTCCGGCGGCTCAAGGTCGACTGCATCGATCTTTACCAGGTCCATTGGCCAGAGCCTGACGAAGACCTCGAAGAGGGTTGGGCCGAATGCGCCCGGCTGAAGGCCGAAGGCAAGGTGCGATGGATCGGGGTGTCGAACTTCAGCGTGTCACAGATGCAGCGTGCCCAACGCATCGCCCCGGTGACATCACTCCAGCCTCCGTATTCGATGCTGCGCCGCGACGTCGAGCCGGAGATCCTGCCGTTTTGCCGTTCGCACGGCATTGGCGTGCTGGCCTACTCCCCGATGGCCTCCGGGCTGCTTACCGGAGCCTGGACCCGGCAGCGGCACGCGGCCCTGCCCGACGACGATTGGCGGAAGGCCAAGAACCCGCTCTTTCAGGAGCCGCGTTTCTCGCACGGGCTGGCGGTGGCGGAGACGCTTCGGGAGATCGCCAGCGGCCATGGTGAGCCGCCCGGGGCGGTGGCCCTCGCCTGGGTGTTGTCCAATCCGGCGATCACGGGCGCGATCGTCGGAGCCCGTCGGCCGGGGCAGTTTCGCGAACTCGCGCCGGCGGCCGGCCTGCGTCTCTCCGAGGCGGAGCAGCGTCGGATCGAAGCGGTGCTGGCGGGCGGATGAACGACGGTGATCACCCCACCCCCTCACAGCAAGGAGATGGCAGTGGCACAAGGCGGCAAAAAAAGGACCGTGGCGACGATCGTCGCCCTGGCATGGATGGCGGTGGCGACCTGGACGGGAGGCGCATCGCTCCTGGCGGCCGACGCGGCACCGCACGCTGCAGGCTTGCGGTGCGAGCACCGAGTCGATCCCGAGGGCATCGACCAGGCACGGCCGCGACTCGGGTGGGTGATGGAGTCGGACGAGCCCGGCCAGCGGCAGACGGCCTATCGGATTCTCGTCGCCAGCACTCGCGAGCGGCTCGCCCGCGACGAGGGCGATCTCTGGGATTCCGGCCGTGTGGAGTCGAGCCAGACGGTCGACGTGCCCTATGCCGGCGCTGTCATCGAGCCCCACGGCGACGGCTTCTGGAAGGTGAAGATCTGGGACCGTCACGGGCGGGAATCGCCGTGGAGTGATCGGGCCCACTGGTCGGTGGGACTGCCGGCTCATGACGATTGGCGCGGCGAGTGGATCGGCTGGGAGGAGGAGATTCCCCAGCGGTTCGTCGACGACACCAACTGGATCTGGTTTCCCGACGACGGGCCCGCTGAATCGCTCCCTCCGGGCACGCGGTTTTTTCGACGGTCGTTCGAGATCGCCGCCGATCGGGCCGTCGTGAACATCGTGCTTCGCATCACGGCCGACGACGCGTGCACCATCTTCATGGATGGTCGCGAGATCGGCACCCGTGCCGGCGGACATGCCACGAAGGAGATGGACCTCACCTACCGCCTCGGCCCGGGGCGACACGTGCTCGCCGTGATGGTCACGAATGGAGGCGACGCGAACGGACCGGCGGGCCTCATCGCCAGGCTGCAGGTCGACTACGCCGAGGGCGACCCGCTCGTGGTGCGGGCCGATGCCACCTGGAAGGCGGCCCGCGAAGAATCGCCAGGATGGCAGGGAATGGCGTTTGACGATGCCGGCTGGAAGGCGGCCCGCGTGCTCGGGCCCGTGGGCATGCCGCCGTGGGGCGCTGTTCGCCGGGCCGAGGAACGTCGGCTTCCGGCACGCTACCTCCGACGCGAGTTCACCGTCGAGAAGCCCGTGCGGCGGGCGATCGTGTCACTCTGCGGTCAGGGGCTTTCCGAACTCCACCTCAATGGACGCCGGGTGAGCGACCATGTGCTCTCGCCCGCCCTCGCCGAGTATCCAAAACGGCTCTGGTATGTAACCCACGACGTGACCGGCCTCGTGCACGAGGGACGCAACGCCATCGGCACGATCCTGGGCAATGGCCGGTTCTTCGCGCCGCGCAGCAGCGTCTACGCATCGATGCCGACCTACGGCCTGCCAAAACTCCTGCTGCAACTCCGCATCGAGCATCCCGATGGCACCGCAACCACGATCCTGAGCGACGATGCCTGGCGGCTGACGCGAGACGGCCCGATCCGGGCCAACAACGAATACGACGGCGAGGACTACGACGCGCGGCTCGATCTCGGCCATTGGGCTCAGGCGGGCTACGACGACGGTTGCTGGCAGCCGGTGCAGCGGGTGCCGGCGCCGGTTGGGCGGCTGTCGGCACAGATGATCGAACCGATTCGGGTGGTGGAGCGGCGCCGGCCGATCGCCGTCACGCCGCTCCCCTCCGGAGCTTGGGTGTTTGACATAGGGCAGAACATCGTCGGCTGGTGCCGACTCTGTGTGTCGGGCACCGCCGGCACGCGGATTGTCCTGCGCCACGCGGAGCGGCTTCGGCCCGACGGCACGCTCGATCTCGCCAACCTTCGCGGGGCGAGGGCGACCGATCGCTACACGCTTGCCGGAACTGGAACGGAGTCGTGGGAGCCTCGGTTCACCGAGCATGGCTTTCGTTACGTGGAGGTGACCGGCTTTCCCGGCACGCCCTCGTTCGACAGCCTGGAAGGCTGCGTGGTGCACGATGATCTCGTGCCTGCCGGCACCATTCGCACGTCGAACCCGCTCCTCGACCAGATCGTGCGCAACGCGGTGTGGGGATTTCGGGGCAACTACCGCAGCGTGCCGACCGACTGCCCGCAGCGCGACGAGCGTCAGGCCTGGCTGGGGGATCGACTGCAGGTGTCTCGGGGCGAGTCGTATGTCTACGACACTCAAGCCTTCTACGCGAAGTGGCTCCAGGACATCGACGACTGCCAGCGCGACGACGGCGTGATTCCCGACGTCTGTCCCGCCCACTGGCCCACCTTCACCGACAACGTCGTCTGGCCGAGCGCCGCCATACTCGTGGCCAACACCCAGCTGCGGCAGTTTGGCGATCGCGACGTGGTGGCCCGTCACTATCCCTGTTTCCGACGCTGGATCGACCACATGGAGGGGTTCGTCAGCGATGGCCTGATCGCCCGCGACACCTACGGTGACTGGTGCGTGCCCCCCGAGGATCCGGTGCTCATCCATTCGCAGGATCCGTCGCGGCGAACGAATCCCACGCTCCTGGCCACGGCATTCCTCTGCCACGATCTCCGGATCATGGCGGGTTTTGCCGCGCTCCTGCAGAAGGACGGCGACGCAGCGGAGTTTCGGCGACGGGCCGATGCGATGCAGGCCTCCTTTCAGCGGGCGTTTTACCAGCCCGGCGTCGGCTACTTCGACAACGGCACACAGACCTCGTGCGTCCTCCCGCTCGCGTTCGGCATGGTGCCGCGGGGCGACGTGCCGCGGGTGGCGCGGCGGCTCGTCGAGCAGATCGAAGGCCCATGCCGCGGCCACATCGGCACCGGTCTTGTCGGCGGGCAATTCCTCGCCCAGACACTCGCCGCGATCGGCCGCGCCGATCTCGCGCTCACCGTGGCCTCGCAGCGCGACTATCCGAGCCTCGGCTACATGGTGGAGCAGGGCGCCACGACGGTATGGGAGCTCTGGAACGGCGACACGGCCGATCCCGCCATGAACTCCGGCAATCACGTGATGCTGGTGGGCGACCTCATCCCATGGCTGATGGAAGACATCGCCGGCATCGCGCCCGACGGGCCCGTCGGAGGCTTTGCGCGGATCCGCATGGAGCCTCGATTTGTCGAGGGTCTCGATCTCGTCGAGGCCGCACACCGATCGCCCCACGGCAGGATCGAGAGCCGCTGGCGCCGCACCCCCGACGGCATGGCCTGGGATGTGACCGTTCCCGCCAACACGACCGCCATCGTCGTGCTCCCCGAGCGGGTGGCCGACCGGCTTCGCCTCGACGGGGTCCCGGCATCCGAGGTCGGCGTCACGAGCGTCGAAGGGGCATCGTCGCTCGATGGCACGGCCAAGGTGTCGTTCGTGGTCGAGAGCGGCCGCCATACGATGCGGTGGTAGCCCTCCGGCCACGCTCCTTTGGGGGGAGGGATCGTGGGTGGTCGTGCGCGGCGATACGATCCAGATTGTGGGGGGCCGGGTGACAAGCACGTGCGGTGCGCGCTGCGGCCGTGGCTCCCAATCTGCGTTCAACGTGAGATCATGAATCGTCGATGGATGGTGGCTGCGGTGATGATGGGATTGTTCGTCGTCGGCTGTTCGCGGGCCAACGGTGCACGGGCGCCTCGATGGCTCGCCTCCTGCGAGGCCTGTCCGTGGCGCACCACCGGGCTCGTGTCGGATGGCGTCGATCGCAAGACCGGCGACCGGTGCCCGCGCTCCGGGTGCAAGGGACGGATCACGGTGCAGACGATCGATCCGGAGAATCCGGCGATCTTGCGGGACGACGAGTCGCTCCGAAAGCCACAGGTCACGCTCGAACCGGTGGTGCGGTAGAGCCTGCGGCCGTACACTGGCGAGATTGAATCTCCCGGAGGGAACGCATGCGTCGCCCCATGATGTCGATGGCCGCCATGGCCGCACTGGTGACGGCCTCCGCTGTGACGGCGGCCGAGTTTCGCGTGCTGGCCTGGAATGTCGAGAGCAACCGCCCGGGGCAGCCGCCCGTGAGCGATGCCGACGTGGTCGGGGGGCAGCTCACCGATCTTCTCAAGGCGCCGGCCACCAAGGCTGAGATCGTTGCCCTCTCCGAGGTGGAGCCGAAGACGGTGGAACGATACCGCCGTGCCGTCGCCGAGGGAATCGGCGGCGAGGTCGATTTCGTCACGTCGGCGAGCGGAGGCTACGCCGATGCCGACACGCTGATGCTCCTGGTCGATGCCCGCCGATTTCGGATCGACGAGGTGGTCGAACTCCATCGGTATGCGGGCATCCGCACCAACTTCACCGTCGACGAAGCCAACTCATCGGAGTTTGGCCGCGTGCGGGCCCGGTCTCCCCTGATGGCGAAACTCGAAGACCGTGCCACGGGAGCGTCGTTGTGGATCGTGGTGACCCATCTGGCCCGCGGTGAAAACGACCTCCGAACCGACCAGGCCCGGGCCCTGCGGCAATGGGCTGCCGACAAGGGCGAGCCGGTGGTCCTCGCCGGCGACTGCAACTTCGACTACGACTTCGCCACGCAGCGGGGCAACGCCGCCTACGACGCGATGCTCGAGGGGAATGTCTGGACGTGGGTGAAGCCCGATCCCCTCGTCGATTCCAACTGGTCCGAGGATCGCAAGTCGGGGCTTGTGGGCGTCGACAGCTACCCCAACTCCATTCTCGATTTCGTACTCGTGGCCAACGCCGCAAAGACCTGGGGCGGCGATTCCGACGTGGTGGTTCGCCCCGGTGATTTCCCCGACGACGAACGCACGAGCGACCACCGTCCGATCATCGCCACGTTTCGCCCGACGCCGTGAGCCGCCACCCGCGGACGCCCGCGTTTAGAACGACGAGATGCCGGTGCCCATGAACGTCGTCCACGGGCCAACACCGACGACGGTGGGGCTGTTGAACGAATCGGCGAACGGCGCCGAGTCGACGGCCGGGCCTCGGTAGGGGGAAAACGACACGTCGTCGCGCTGGGCCCGGGTCTGTGCCCGCTGCGCGGCGATCGCCTCGCGGTTGGTCTCGAGAAACTCGCCGTAGGTGCGGCGAGCCTGCCGCACGGTGTGCGCCTGCTTCTCCACCTCGGCCCGCTTGTCCTCCACCTGGCGGATCGCATCGCGAAGCTGCGACTCGCTCATGGCCGTCACGTCGGGCGCGTCTTTGAGCAGGGCGGCGCGTCGTTCATCCGACATCACGGAGAGATAGCGGCCCAGCCAGGCCCGTGCGTCGGTCGCGTCGGGGCCTTCGAGGATGCGGAGCTTCGTGTCGAGATTGTCGAGGAGGTATTCGAGGTCGTACGACGACATCTCGCTGATCCGCTTCGCAAGGTCGGCCTTGATCTGCCGAACTCGCTGCGGGGAGTAGACCTGCTGCACCTTCAGCCACTCGTCGAGTTCAAACATCGCCCGCCGCCAGCGTTCGCTCTCGAGCACGGCCCGTCGACGGTCGGCCTCATCGGCGGGCGCGGCGCCGGAGGCGGACGGCTCGGCGGGGATGGGGGCGGGGGTGTCGGCGAGGGCGGGAATGGCCCCGCATGACAAGAGCCCTGCTGCCAGCACGAGCTGGGGGGCGATACGTCGTGAATCCGACCTCATGGCGAGCCTCACGGTGGGGGAGAACATGCCTTGCTCCGAGGAGTATCTTACACCGTCCGTCCGGTGGCGGGGCCTCGCCTTCGCCGGTCTTCTGCCGAGAGTGCTTCATGGTCGATGCCGAGCCGTCTCGTTCCACCCCTGCCGACGTGTCGTGGGTGGTGGACATTTCCATTGCCAATGCCGTCGAGGTGCCTGGCCTTGGCCTCGTGGACCGCGGTTCATTCTTGGAATGGGTGTGGCAGGCTCTCGGCGACGAGGGGCTTGTGGGCATCGTCGAAGGGGAGGTGTCGGTCGAGGAGGCGGCGAGGCTTGGGCTGGCGCCGACCTCGCTGGTGATCGATGCTGCCGCGGCGCCTCCTGACCGCGACTGGGTGGCCGGCCTTCCGTCGGCCGTCGCGTCGTGCTGGTTTGGCGGTGAGGCGGCCGCGCGGGCGGCCGCGACGGTGCTCGCGTCGGCGACCGGGTGCGACGTGCGTGGGATTCGGTCGGCCGAGCCCGACTCCGCCGATTCCTGGCGAGACGCGTTTTCCAAGGTGTCGGTGCCGGGATTCGGGGTCGTGTGCCCGTCGTGGGACGAGGGGATCGCCGGTGGCGGTGCCGGAACGACCACCGTGTTCATCGAGCCTGGTGTCGGTTTTGGAACGGGCCTTCATGCCACCACCCAGCTCTGCCTCATGGCGATCGCCGAGTGGAGCCGGCGCGGCGGTGCGCTCGGTCGGGTGCTCGACTTCGGGTGCGGCTCGGGGATTCTCGGCATCGCGGCCGCCGTGCTCGGCGCGGCTCGAGTCGAGGCGGTGGAGGTGGATGAACGGGTTCATGCCGCGATCCATGCGAATGCAGACCGAAACGGCGTGGCCCATCGAGTGACGGTCGCGGCAGCCCTTCCGGTTTCGGGAGAGCCCTACGATCTCGTCGTGGCCAACATTGTCGGCGAGGTGTTGCTCGCCCACGCGGACGAACTCACGCGGCTCGTGCGGCGCGACGACGGTGCCGCACCGCACGGATGCCTGGTGCTGTCGGGCCTTCGGGCCGAGGGTGTGCCGAGGGTGGCTGCGCGGTTCAGCGACCTGCTCGGGATGCCGCCGCACGAGCACGTGTCGGACGGCTGGTACGCTCTGACCTTCGCCCGGATGGCGTAGGAACCCTGGCACGGTCGGCGGCTCACCCATCGCTTCGAAGAGATCGGTGAGAGTAGCTACCGGAGGGAGGGGGAACGCGTCGCCTCTGTACGACGATCGCCGCCAGGCCGCTGCCCGCTGCGAGCAGGGCGAGGCTCGCCGGCTCAGGGACTGCGGAGATCGAGACGGTATCGACGGAGATCGGCCACTGGTACAGAAACCGGGAGGGGGTCAATGGCACTTCAACAAGCGTCGGGCAAGGCCGCGATCGCCTTTCGACCGAGTTCGGCAATGATCTCAGTCAGGTAGCTCCAGTACGGCGCTCTGTCGATGGTGTCGCGCACGGCGGCGACGGGCAGAAAACGTCGCATCTCCTGCATGAAGTCCGCACGCATGGCGGGCTGCACGCGGAGCGCCGCGATTCGGGACTCGAGTGCTGCCACGAACGCTGCGCCCTCTTGCTTGTGGTCACGGATTTTCACCGGAATGAGGTGCGTTGGAAGTTCGATACCCTGCTGGGCGAGCCAGGCGATGTCCCACAGGTCACGGTTTTTGATGCGGTTCTGACGGAATGCGATCGCGATGACCTTGTCGGCGAGGATTTCCTCACGGCTCTGCGCCTGAAGAATGAGCCCGGAGGTGCCAAGATCGATGCCATAGAGATTCCTGAGCATCATGGGCCGGGGATCGTGGCTTGGAATGGCGCAGATGTCGACATTGATCCGCTGAGCAGGTAGATGCCTCTGGCCAGGGCGCGTCTCGATGACGAGCTTCCAGGTCGAGACATTGCCGCCGGTCCTTGTCGGCTCGCTTACTGTGACCGGCAGGCCGTAGCGGTCCTTCAGGCGTTTGGTAAGAACGCTCCCGAGTTCGGCCAGCGTGCGACGCCGGAAACCGCTCCCCCCCGTGAAATCGAGGTCCTCGCTGAGCCGCGATGAACCGTAGCAGGCCCGCAGGCACGTTCCACCGATGAAGGTGAGCCCGGCGAGCAATCCAGCCTCGCTCATTTCGCGAAGGATATCGTGATGCAGCAATTCCTTTTCAACCACGGGCCGTAGCGATGAAAAGTCCGCCCGGCCGCGCAGCGCCTCGTCCACGAGTCGGTCAAACAAGCTCACGGGCCGCCTCCTCGTCGATCAGTTCCAGGTTGCGGCGCGTCGCCTTCATGTCGCGCAGGGCCTGCCGCACGGAGGCCCGCCAGAGACGGCGGTCGGGGGCATAGGTGAGTTCGCGGCTCACGTCGGCGGGGCTCTGGGCGGTGTGCACGAATTCAATGTGGCCGTAGTCACCGCAGTTCACCACATGGCTGCGACCGGAGGTCATGATCGTGATCCAGTTCATCGGCACCTGCGAGATGACACCCGCCTCACTGAGGACGGTCTCCAGGCTGATGTAGTTGAATTCCCTCGCCCGCAGACGGGCCGCCGCGTGGAAGAGCAGATGGCCCGGCGGATAATCCGGCACGGGATACAGGTAGATGCCCCGGCAGACCCGCTTCAGCAGTCCGGCCTTGGTGGCCCGGGACAACAGCCCCGCCAGATGACCGCACCCCGGCACCGCGGCGGCCAGATCGGAGTCGGAAAAAACGCAATGCTCGCGATCCGCCAGAATTCGCAGGGATTGCGTGAGCTGCTTGAGCGGCTGCATTCAGGCTACTCTACAAAACATTGCAGAAAGTGCAAGTTTGTGTAGTGTCAGGATCGTCGTGGATTTGCACGAGCTTGCCCCAGTCGGTGGGCGGGCCAGGAACGGGCGACGCCGGTGGCGGCTCAAGCGGTTCGCCACGATGGGCCGAGGGTGTGCCGAGGGTGGCTGCGCGGTTCAGCGACCTGCTCGGGATGCCGCCGCACGAGCACGTGGCGGACGGCTGGTACGCTCTGACCTTCGCCCGGATGGCGTAGGAACCCTGGCACGGTCGGCCTCGGCCAGGCACTGCTCCAGCATCGCCTGCATGTCCGCACGCACCGACTCGGCGTTGGCGGCGACGTTCCGTGTTTCGCCGGGATCCTCGTCGAGATCGTAGAGCATCTCACCGCCGCCGGCGTAGCGCGTGTAGATCGAGCGGTCGGTCACCACGCAATCCCCCTGCGCGTAACGGGCATAGACGACGTCGCGAAACGCCCGCGAAGGGTCGTCGAGCACGGTTGTAAAACTTCGCCCTTGCACGGTCTCCGGAACCTGCAGACGAGCCAGGTCGCAGAGCGTCGGGAAAAGGTCGATGAGCCCGACGAGTGCCTTCGACCTCCCTCCCGATCCGTGCGGCAGGCGGATCATGAGCGGCACCCGCACGGCCGGATGCATGGTGTTGTGCTTGCCCCAGAAGTCATGCTCACCGAGATTCCAGCCGTGGTCGCCCCAGAGGACCACGATCGTGTCGTCGGCGAGCCCGAGGCGGTCGAGTTCGTCGAGGACGCGGCCGATCTGGGCATCGACATAACTCGTCGAGGCGTAGTAGCCATGCCGCATCAATCGGTGAAAGTCGTCCGAGTTGTCGGCATAACCGCCGAAGAGGTAGTTGCGGTACTCACCCGAGCCCTTGAGGCCGGTGGGGGCGTCGGCCGGCCGGCTTCGGTGATCGGCGATGGCGAGGGCCTCTCGGTCGTAGAGGTTCCAATACTGCTTCGGCGCGTAGAAGGGGAGATGGGGCCGATGGAAGCCGCAGGCGAGAAAAAATGGCGAGTCGCCCTCGGCAAGCCGGCGCAGGTCGGCCATCGTCTTCTCCGCGATCTGGCCATCGGCATAGGCGCCGTCATCGACCTCGGGCGATTCATAGATGCGGCCTCGATCGGCGTCGGAACGAGTGGCGGTCGTCGTTGGGTCGAGGGCATCGAGATGGCTCGCAGCCGGTAGCCAGGGCTTTTCCGTCCAGCTCCGATCGGCCGTATCGTCGGCATGATGGAGCACCTTGCCATTCGAGATCGTCACGTATCCCGCCTCGCGCAGCACCTGCGGAAGCGTCGGGCAGCCTGGAGCATCCTCGTCGGCGCGCGACGAGTGGACACGAAACCGGGTGCGGGTCGGCAGGATGCCCGTCATCAGGCTCGCCCGGGACGCGCCGCAGACCGGCACCTGGCAGTAGGCCCGTTCGAAGACCACGCTCCGAGAAGCCAGTCGGTCGATGTGTGGCGTACGAACGGCCGCGGCGCCGTAGCATCCGAGTTCCGGCCGGAGGTCGTCGACCGCGATGAAGAGCATGTTTGGACGGGTGGCCTTGCCGAGTTTCCCAAGAGCCGCCGGCGTGATGGCGGCGGCGACGGTGGAGACGAAGACCTCGCGCACGGCGTCGATGTGGGGAGAGGTGATCCGCAGTGTGGTGTTGCCTCCGGGCGCGGTGGCATCGTCGCCGGGCTCTTCGGGCTTCACGACGACTGCGACATCCCGCCAGCGGTCCCAGTCGGAGGGGGTGAACGTGTGGGTCATGCCGCGAGCCACGGCGACACGCGCGCTCCCTGAAAACCGGCCGACATCCACCGTCACCGGCTGCTCGGGACGACCCGACAGGCGGATCTGCATCACGGCCTCACCCGTGTTCGGAACCCGCACTGCATCGGTGCTCACCTCGACTTCAAACGGCGTGAACACACCCTGCGGATGCTGTTCGGCTTCGATCGATGCCTCGATCGAACGGCCGGCGGCCTGAAGCGAGGCGACGATCCCAGGATGGTCGGAGGCCACGTTCGTGCGCTCGCCGACGTCGGCGGTCAGGTCGTACAGCTTGTCGTCACGGAGTTTCCACGGGTGTGCGATGACGGCGCCAAGACGGCCGTTGCCTTCGAAGAGCGCGTAGGGAGGGCGGGTGGGCGTGATGTCGGCTTCCCCGCACCACACCGGCCGCAGGTCGACGCCGTCGAGGGTGCGGTCCGATGCGGGATCGCCGCCCGCGAGACTCACGAGCGTGGGAAAAAGATCGACCAGGCCGGCCACCGCGTTCGACGTACGGCCGGGGGATATTCCTCTCGGCCATCGCACGATGAAGGGCACGCGGCATCCCCCTTCCCACGTGGTCGACTTGCTGTCGCGCAGCGGATGGGCGCTTCCGACCGAATGGATGCCGCGGTCGATGGTTTTGAATCGACGCCATGGCCCGTTGTCGGACGTGAAGATCACGATCGTGTCGTCGGCAAGGCCGGCCGTGTCGAGGAGCGACGTGATTCGCCCCACGGCGTGATCCATCTCCTTGACGACGTCGTAATAGCGGCTCACTCCGCTCGATCCTCGGAACGCCGGCCATGTCGTGCCGTCGGCGTTGGGGAATGGCCGGTTCGACGGATGCACCGGAATGTGTGGCATCGTGTGGGCGAGCAGGAGAAAGAACGGACGATGGGACCCGGCCGAGCGGTGGATGAAGTCGATCGCCCGCTCGGTGCAACGCCAGGTCAGTTCGGCCTGCTTGTCGGGCGGGCTGACGTCGGGATCGACCACGGTCTCGTTCTCGATGAGCGAAAACTCCTTCATGTCGTTGCTGTGCGGCACCCCGTAAAACTCCTCGAAGCCGTGCCGGGTGGGCATCAGCTGAAAGGGATTTGCCGCGGCTGGGCAGTAGCCGAGATGCCACTTGCCGATCATGGCCGTGGCGTAGCCGCACTCCCTCAACTGCTCCGCGAGCGTCACCTCGCGGGTGGTGAGGCCGTGCGGGTCGTTGGGGAAGAACACGGTGTTGATACCGAGACGGCGGTCGTAGCGACCCGTCAGCAGGCTGGCCCTCGACGGCGAGCACTTCGGCGAGGAATGGAAGGCCGTCATGCGCATCCCCGTAGCGGCTAACGCGTCGATGTGCGGGGTCAGGTGCCGGGCAAGGTTTGGGGCCGGCAGATCCGCGTTCGTGGTGTCCGTTTCCGGGAAGGGCGCTGCGGGCGGTTCTGCTGCATCGGTGAAGGCACCGACGTCGTTGTAGCCGAGGTCGTCCATGAGAATGACGACGATGTTGGGCCTGGTTTCGGCCGCCGCCGATCGTGCCGCCACGGGGAGGAGCATCATCAGGGCGGCGAGCACCAGTCCGAGGGTGGGCTCTGGCACCGCGATCACGCCCGAGGCACTGTAGGGGCCGGCATCGAACAGTCCGGTCGAGAGAAGGTCGGCGGCGTCGAGCAGGTCGACCAGGCCGTCGTAGGTGAAGTCGCCGTCGGCCCAGACGGCCTGGCCGGCGGCGTCGAACATGCCGCCCGCCACGAAGTTGGCGGCATCGAGCAGGTCGATCGACGCGTCGAGGTTGGTGTCGCCGGGGGCGGCGTAGGCGATGCTGATCGATCCGTCGGCTTGGGCGAGCCAGCCGATGGTTCGAGGGGCGCCTGCGGCGAAGCTGGCGTCGATCGCCGACGAACCGATGCCGTGGGGGCCGTTCCACATGCCGTCACCACGGCCGGCGAGGAGGGCCGCGAGCACGTCGGGCTGCGACAGGCCCGATGTCACCGTGAGGGAGCCGGTGCCGAGATCGACGAGCCCACCCTCGTTGGGGTGAAGCCCGCCCACCGTCGCGGCGAGGCCCGGGGCGAGCGTCGCCGTCCCACCGGCAAGCGGCATGACCGTGCTCGATGCCAGGGCATTGGCGTTGGCGATGCGCAGGGTGCCATCCCGCACCGTCGTCGAGCCCGAGAGGGTGTTGGCGGCGGTGAGGGAGAGCCATCCGCCATCCACGGCCAGCGACATCCGACGTGTGCCGCCGTTGATGGCATCACGGATGGTCCCGGCGAACGACGAGGAGCCCGTGAGCGTGAGGATGGCGTCGCGAGCCGTGGAACTATTCCCGATGGTCGCGGGCTGGGTTCCCTTGGAGATGCCAACGAGCGATTGGTCGAAGCCCGCGAGATCGAGGGTTGCCGCGCCGCTCGCCCCGATCGCCACGACCGCCGACGTTGCCATGCCATCCACACGGCCCACCTTGGCGGTGCCCTGCTTGATCGTGAGAACGGGGTAGTCGCCGCCTCCCGCAAAGACGACGGTCCCGGTGCGGACGCTGACCTTGGCGGCCGCCACCGCCGCGACCGGTCCTTCGAGCACGAGGGAGCCGCCCCCCGAGGAGCCGAACGTTCCGCCCGTGGCGGCGTCACCAAGCACCGTCACGGCACCGGTCACCTTCCCGGTCGTCGTTCCGTCGTAGTGCACGGTGCCGTAGCCGGTCGATCCGGCGGGTGACGACACCGTGAGATCGTTGGCGAGCGTCGCGCTGCCCGTGACCAGCAGTCGGATGGCCGAGCCGGCGACGGTGACGGGCCCCGTGCCGAGTCGCCCCGCCCCACCAAACGAGATCACGCCGCCGAGCAGGCTCGTGCCCCCGGAATAGGTATTGCCGCCGGTGAGCGTGAGCGTGCCCGATCCGATCTGCACGACCCCGCCCGTGCCGCTGATGGCGGTGGCAAACGTCACCGCGTCGCGGCGATTGAAGGCGAGCGAGGCGTCCGTGGTCACGGAGCCCGTCAGCGAGCCGGTGGTGCCGCCGTCGCCGATCTGAAGCCGTCCGTTGGAGATGGTCGTGCCGCCGGTGTGCGACGCGGTGCCGGTGAGGATCGCGGTTCCTGAGCCGAGCAGGGTGAGCGAGCCTTCGCCGCTGATCGGTGACGGAAATGCCACCGTTCCGGATCGGTCGACGATCAGCGGCCCACGGGTGGTGATGCGTCCGGTGACGGCACCCGCCGCATCCCCGTTTCCGATCCGCAAGGTGCCGGAGGCCACCGTGACGTCACCCGTGAGCGTGTTGGCCAGCGTGAGCGTGCCTGTTCCGCTCTTGGTGAAGGTTCCCGAGATCGCCGCCGCGATGGTGAGGCCCTTGGTCACCACTGCGACCGGCTTGGAGCCTCCGAACGTGAGCGATCCGCCGCTTCCCGGGGCGATCGTGCCCGTCGAGGCGAGTGAAAAGAGTCGGTTCACCGTGACGGAGCTGTCGAGCGTGATCGACGACGTGCCTCCGAAGGTCGAGCGGATCGTGGCGGCGGCGGTGCCCGAGTTGGGCACGCCGCCTGACCAGTTGGCGGCGGTCGTCCACGAGCCGCCGGCTGCCGGGGACCATTGTGGCCCGGACGTGGGCATGATCTCGACGACCCGCAGCGGGGTGCCGGAAAGAGCCGAGACCGACGGTTCCTGCTGGGCGGTGACCGAGAGCACGCCCTCGTTGAGCAGCCGCGTCGCGTCGATCTTCGGCGACTCGTAGAAGATCGTTCGTGAATCGGTGTAGACCACCGACCAGTCGTCCCAGTCGGCCGCCTTGGTGGCGGCCGCGATGGTGAGTTTCTGGTCGCGAATGAAGGCGGCGTAGAGCGTGTCGTCGGCCGAACGGGCCAGCGACACGCTCGTGCCGACGGAGCCGGGGATCTGGTGTCGGGTCCAGACGCCCGTGGCTGGGTCGCGCACGTAGTCGTAATACGCCGAGTCGGCCTTCACATAGGCCGAGTCGCTCGATTGCCAGGGGGCGTCAGGACGGCGGTGCCATACCACGACATGAAAGGTGTTGTCGCTCATCAGGGCCTGATCGCCCTGGTTCATCAGCGACTGCGTGCGGTCGAGCGGCTGGATCGTCTGGCCCGGATCGGTGAGCGTGATCGCATTGCTGGTCCGCGTGTTGGCGATGGTCGTGCCGGCCGAGTTTTTCCAGGCATAGCCATTGTCGGTGCTCAATGCGAAGTTGAGATCGTGATTGGCGTATTGGTTTGACGATTCACGATAGGTCCACGACGTGTAGAGCACGCCGTTGGGGCCGTAGTCGAAGCCAAACCAGTAGCCGTTGCGGCTGCCCGATGGATTCGACGCGGGGTTGAACTGGTCCACATAGGAGCCGACGCCACCGTCGAGGATCATCCGGCGGTTGGCCCATGTGCTGGTGGTGTCGTCGTAGTCGAACAGCCAGGTGTCGCCATTGCCGCTGCCTCCCTGACGGTAGGCGATGAGCAGTCCGCCATCGGGACGGTTCACAAAGGTTGGGTAGGTGACGCTGCCGATCGCCGCGCTGCCGGGCACGAACGTGTTTTTTTCCGCGCCGAACATCGACGACCCCCAGCCCGTTCCGCTCGCCACGCCGACGCCCGTGCTCCGGTAGCGAAGCGTGTCGGCGTGCATGTCCCAGGCCATGTGAATCACGCCGTCGTCGCCGATGCCGATGGAGATCGCATTGTGGGCGTCTTGGGTGGGCCTCCCGTTGACGAACTTCGAGCCAGTGTTGACGACGTCCCAAGGGCCGACGTCCGCACCGTCAACACGGCGCCGGGCGACCATCACGCTCTGGTTCGCGTCGTTTTCGTACCACGCGGCAAACTGATAGCCGTCGTGGCTGAGAAGCGACCGGCCGTTGATGGCGCGGCTGAATGACGACGTGTTCGAAAACATCAACGCCGTTGGCGTGATGACCGATTCGGACAGAAGGGCCAGTTGGGCGGTGGCGGTGGCGGCCCACGCGACCACGATGATGGCTAGCGGCGCTCGGATGACCTGAGGCATGGTCGCCTCCTCGCGAGGATTGCCGTCGCCAGCACCGCCACCGCAGCCAACGCGGTGGCAGGCTCGGGCACAGCCGCCACCCCGCTCGCTCCGGCCGGTGGGTTGTAGGGTCCCACGTCGAAGAGTCCGGTTCCGAGGTAGAGGGCGACGTCGGTGATGTCGACGAGGCCATCATAGGTGTAGTCGCCCTCAGACCAAGCAGCGGGTTCGCCGCTGTCGT